>ERZ779851.718-NODE-718-length-32478-cov-78.171267_pt1 | contig 32478 bp, 28 predicted proteins | sample MGYA00511094_ERZ779851 | MGnify/ENA primary metagenome ERZ779851 (study PRJEB29588, sample SAMEA2155512) | human gut metagenome | biome: human gut; feature: human-associated habitat; material: faeces | place: Denmark | collected 2008/2010 ...
AAAATCCATGCTACACCCAAATCAGACTTCAAAAAATCCGGATATTGGAAATCAGGGAGTTACATGACGGGTAGCTGCAATGTGGGTTAAAGACTTATCTTCTGTTTCTCCTTGTGCTGAAGGTTTTATGCCTAAGGACAAAGATGACATTAGAAATATTGTCACCAATGCTAGGAGGCATGCCAGAAGTAAATGGCTGATAAATGTTGATATACAGAATTTCTTTGATTCGATAAAATATGATTCGGTATGGGAGTATTTTTCTAAATTGGGCTATGAGAAAGAGGTGGTAGATGTTCTTACTAAAATCTGCACATACAAATTTAGGCTTCCTCAAGGTACACCGACAAGTCCGATGCTTTCCAATTTGATTGTGCGGTCAATGGATGATGCTTTCGTTGAACTTGCCAGTAAGTGTAAATGTTTTTATAGCAGATATGCTGATGATATAACCCTTTCTGGAAATTCTGATAGTATTATGCCAAGTATACATGATATCTATCAAATAGTTTATGCTCATCATTTTTGTCCTAACAAGAAGAAAACGAAAATAAGTTTCTCTTGTGATAGGCAGATGGTTACTGGATTGACTATAACTGATGGAGTGCATGTTCCGAAAAAGTATCGCAAGGATGTCTGGAAGGAACTATATTGTTGTAAAAAGTTTGGTGTAGCTAGTCATATTGCTTATAGACATCCTGATCAGGGCATGTATAGATATTGGCTTTTGGGTAGAATCATGTTTATAAAATCTGTTGAGCGCGAGTGTGGAGAGAAAATGCTTCAGGAATTTAACTCGATTAATTGGGGAATATAATGTGTTATTCGAGTGTCTGTTGGGGTATTCTGAGACTTATTGTCGCAACATGCTCACGTTTATTTCTGATATTGAACGTAAAAAGTTATTGAATCAATGGATGGGTATCTCTATGGACATAGAAGATATATCCAAAAAGCCTCTAACCAAATTCTGCCAAGATATACTGAAACAAGCACAGATGGAATATGGCAGATAAAAAAATAAGAGAATAATATGAAGAAGAATATTATTTTTGCACTATTTTCGGCATTCATGGTCATTGCTATTGCTGTCGGTTTTTACATGCAATGGAATCCTACAGTAATAGTTATATTGTTGGGAATGTCATTTATGGGTACCATTTGCTATTTGATAGGTATTTGTAGACATTTGATTATGTTAAGAGTTATTTTCTGCAAGGAAAAGATAGATAAAGCCTATCGAAAATACATTCGTAAAATAGCTGTCAATTGTAGTCGTAAAGTCAACCGATGGAAATTAGAAGATACGGGGGAAAACCACATATCCTTATTGTCTCCTATAGACGATTTCAAGAGACATAAAGAATATATTATCCGTCTAAAAAATGCGATAGACCAACCAAATGTATTCAATATAGCTTTGACTGGCTCTTATGGAGCAGGCAAGAGTTCTATACTTAAAACTTTCAAAGCTTATTACCCGGAATATCATTATGTGAATGTATCGCTTGCGTCTTTTGTTGAGGTTAATATGTCAGAAAGTGATAGTACACCAAAGAGTAAAGAAGACAGTTTTGAGGAACAGTTGGAATATAGTATATTGCAACAACTTTTCTACCATGTAAAAGCGACAAATATACCAGAATCAAGATTCGGACGAATTGAAAGGACATCACGCAAGAAGAGAATTTTTGTGGTTGTGTGCATATTGTTGTTTGTTGTAGCAAACTTGTGCCTGTTTTGTCAGGAACAGGTGACAAAGTACTTCTTGATTCCAACAGAAGTCTTGAAATCTTCATTCTTATTTGGGTCAAGTATATGTATATTCATTCTTGGTATATGTGTTATTCTATTTCAACTTATTCTTTTTATAAAGAAGATTAGTATCAAAAACCTAACGTTAGATAAGGCTACCTTAGAATTTGAAGAGAAGAAGAATGTTTCCATTATGAATCGCTATTTGGATGAGATTCTTTATCTCTTCCAGGAAAAGAAGTATAATGTTGTAATATTTGAAGATATTGACCGCTTTGAAAATACTCATATATTTACAAAATTGAGGGAATTAAACCTGATTCTTAACCAGTCTGAAGAAATAGGAAGGAGAATTGTCTTTCTATATGCATTGAAAGATGACATTTTCGCCAATGCAGAAGAACGAACAAAGTTCTTTGACTATATAGTTCCTGTTATTCCTTTTGTGAATGCTTCTAATTCTGGAGACTTGTTCAGAAGAAAAATTACTGATTTACATATTCCTGAGGCAGAGGTAAGCTCTTCATTTATTACGGATATATCAGTGTTTGTAAACGATATGAGGGTGTTGACCAATGTCGTGAATGAGTTTGACCTCTATCATAACTTGCTTGATAAAAAACTGAAGAAGGGAAAATTGCTGGCTATGATTCTATATAAGAATCTCTATCCTACTGATTTTTCTTGGTTGCATCAGAATAAGGGCGTGGTTTATGAGACATTTATGTCTTCTCCTAAGATTAGAAGTGAAATTCGAGAAGATGATAGTGATCGATTAAAAGAGATAGACTCGGAGATTCAAGGAATATCTGAAGAGACTCTTAGGTCTATAGAAGAATTGCGCGCTGTTATTGTTGGAAAGTTATTAAAATTATGGCCAGGACCAGGTTGGGATATATACTGTGATGGTAGAAATATCGATATAAATAGTTTATATTCAGAAGATAATATCCAGCATATTTTGAAAGGTAATATCTTTTTTAGGAACAGCATTTATAGTAATTCGGTTAAGCATCTTAATACAGATGAAATCAAAGCTACTTTAGGGGAAAGTTATAAATATAGCGTAAGGAAAAAATACATTCAATCAGTTGCAAATAACAAAATAGAAAATCTTAGAGATGAGCGCAGGGCTTTTATGGATGAAATGGCAGCCATAGATAAATATACGCTTACAGATATTGCAAAATCAGATAGGGATATCTTTGAGCATGTGGACATACCAAAAGGTCAAGAAGAAAAATATAAAGTTCTCAAATATTTCTTAGAAAAGGGGTATATAGACGAAGAGTATTTCTTCTATATTTCAATATTCCAAGAAGGAAGACTAACACCTTCTGATCAGGAATTCCTTCTTTCTATCAAATTCAATACACCTAAAGAATTTGATTATAAGTTACAAGAAATACCTTCTCTTATCCAAAACCTATCTGTTGTAGATTATGACCATAAGGGAATATTAAACAAAGACCTGTTGAAATTCTGCTTACTGCATGAAGATGAATATGAGGATGAATGTGATGCTATTCTTAAACAAATGGTTGTTCATGAACAATATATAGATTTGCTGTATCAATTCATGCAAGAAGGCAATTGTGTACCGACCTTCATCAAGCGATTAGTCCATATTGATAAAAATGTTTGGAAATCATTAAATATGGATATGAATCATACTAATAAGGATAAAGACAGGGTTATATCCACGATGTTTAAGTATGCAGACATAAACGACATAAGATCTGTAAATACCTCATATCCATTCAATACTTATGTAAACGATAACTACAATTATCCTGATCTGTTTGAAGATATAGATCAAAAAAAGGTTCGGGAGCTTCTTGATTTGCTGGATTTAAATGTTCAATCGTTGAAAGATGACAGCAATGGTACAGACACATATTCTTATATATATGAGAACAATATGTATGCTCTAACATTGGATAATGTCAAGGTGATTTTTAAGCATAATGAATTGCCGGTAGATAATTTGGATTCAGCAATTTATACTTCTATAGAAGCGGCAGAACTGAATGAACTTCAGGGATATGTTCATCAAGAATTACCAGCATTTGTGGATAATCTTATGCTTACTTCAAGCAACACCCATGAATCTTCTGATACAATAGTGTCTTTAATGGATGAAGATATTCAAACGAGCGATATTATTAAACTTATCAAGCATAATGATACTTTGTGGGATGATTGTAAGGGTATTTCAGATGAAAATATCGTAAGAAATTTGTTCTGGAAAAACAAAATTAAAATGACGATTAAAAATGTTAAACATTACTGCTCTTGCATAGGTACTTGGAAAATAGACAGTTCGCTTGTTGTATTCATGAATCTCAATGAGGAAAAGACCATGGAAGAATTTACAAAGCTTGTGCAAAGTAATGATGAACATGAAACAGAGTTGTTAGCAAGTGTTGTAAAGTCTGACAATATTAATGACAATATAGCTTTCTCCATATTTAATAACCATTGGCTAATAGATGTATGGAGTAAGGAACTGTCACAATTAAATGAAACCAGAGTAAGATATGTTGTAGATGAAGGCATCATTACTGTTTCTCCAAGTATTTATCAAGACATAATAAAAGGAAACCCAAAGCTGAGTAAATACCTCCTATGTAAGGATCCAGATAAAATTATATCAGAGTGGGATGAATTTGCTTTTAGCATAACTACAGTTGTTGAGATACTGAGTTGGGTAGAATATAAGAAATACCATAGCTTCATATTGGATAAAATTGAAACGGAAAGTGTTACGCCTATTATTGCTAATGCTTTACTGGCATATTTCAGCAAATCTGACAGTGAGTTTAACTTGTCTCTATATAAGGAAGCTATGGAAAAGTCAGACAATCCAGTTCTAAAGGTTTTAGCAAGTACATGTTGTATTGCGAAAAGATTAATAGCTATGAATGAACTGGCTGGCATCTTCGCTAAAACAAAAGGTATATTTGAAGGACTTGATAAACAAGGAGAGGTTTATTCTATATCCAAGCAAGTGAAAGGAGCACAGAATTTTATGAATGTCCTACACCAATTCAGATATATTGGTCAGGTGAAAAAGAAAGGTGATTATCTGACAGGAAAAGTTTTAAAACGTAAACCAAAGTAAAATGGAAGTCAACACCTCCCAACACAAATCCTTTCTCTAGCATCTCGACTTCGAGCCGTTCACCTGGCACACCTTCTATGGAGAGCAATGACCGCCATTTGTTACCGAAGAAAACAAGGAGGCATGGCGACGGTATCTGACAATAGTAATCAAGAAGCATCTGAAGGCAGAGGTGATGAATACCTCTGAGTTCAGGGATATTGAACTACAGATTAGGGAAGAAAAGCTGTTGCGCATCAAATGGGACGAGCAGCGAAAACGGTCTATGGAGAAGCAACGGTATCGCGCCAAGATGGAGCGACCGAGGAGAAACGTCAGGAGGTATGCCGCTATATCAAAGAGACGGCTGGACAATACCCCAATCATCGAGGCATGAAGAAGAAGTTAATGGACTTGATGCCAGAGACACCATTTGAAGGAGAGTCGATGGCTGTGACTCGTGAGCCAAACAACATGGAGAAATCACTCCTGTAAATTATCAACTACACCAATGATGAAACAGAAACAATGAGATAATCATAGCACTCTAACAGTACCGCTTGCATCAATCAAATGATACCACCTCGTTAGCGTGGTTACAGGTGTCGCCTACTACGAGAGCTGGAGACACCTGCTGTAATGACCTCTTATAGTTCGTTATCTAGGATTTCCATCATTTCTGCAGCTGTAATCACTTGGGGTTCTTTTGGAAAGTGTTTGAGATTTCCTGTTACTAAGAAGGAGTCTTCCTTGCTCAGGCAGACTTCATAGAAAACCCGGTCGTCCTCATCTGGCATTTCGCCAGCATAAGGAAAACGGGAAGAATCAATGCCGTATTGCTTAAAAAAGTTCAATAACTCATGGATTCTGATTTCACTTAGATGAAATTTTGACCTATTTAGTACATCAAAGTACTCATCCAAGATTTCGTCATTATACAATGGCTTAATTTTACCACTGAGCATACTGTTGATGACCCTTCTTGTTGCTGACGAAGGGTTCTTAGTTATAAACGAGGACACGATAATGTTCGTATCAATGACTGCATATACCATTGCGTTCTTTTCTTAATCGTCTGACTTCTCTGATTTCTTCATTGATTTCATCAAGCGTGAGCTCTGGGGTTTCACCTCTTTCTGCTTTAGCTCTAAGTTGCTTGAACGCAGCCTTAGCTTTCGCTGTCACTTCATCTTCTTCTTCATTCTTTGCCTGAATGGAGAATGGAATGCTCTTACTGCGAATTACTGCCTTTACAAAGATGTTGATGGCGGTATTCGCACTCATACCGAATTGTTCGCAGAGTTTATCAAACTGTGCTTTCTGCTGGTTGTCCATACGGACTGTCATTGCTGTCTGTGCCATAAGCCTATAATGTTTAATTGATAATCATTCTGATTGCAAATATACATCATTATGACGTAAATTGGTGCGATAGTATTAATAATTTAATAAAGATTAATAGTTGAATGAATGATATAACTGCTTTTTTCGCTTTCTTGAAGTATTGCCTTGGATATAAGATTCCTTACCGTTAAAGAAGGAGTCTTTCGAATCCCTCCGTCTCCCTTTAGATAAGATTAGCTGCACTCGGCAATTTGAAAGCAAACTTTCATTGCGCTCATTTGCAAAATCTTTAGCCAAAGGGAGTTTTTTCGAAAACCTACCCGTCCTTCCTTACCCTTAAGGAAGGCTCCACCTCTCACCCCGACCCTCTCACCCTCAGGGAAGAGGGAGGAAACCGCTCCTCCTCGTCGCTCGGAACCGCTACGCTCTAAGGTTGGCGGGGCATCAAAGCCCTCGCCATGTTGTGCGGGATGGACCGCCTGGGAATAGCAGTCTATAGTTTACAGTTAATAGTTATAGTTTACGATTGATTTCGTGGTTATTTGCTGATAACTTGCAGATTTCTTGTTAATTGCTTGGTGGTTTCGAGAAAAAAGCGTAACTTTGGCGGCAAGTTATATAAATTAAATAATAGGAGATAGGATTATGGCATTAGCAATTAGTGGTATCCCAATGCTGACAGGTGATGAGGCTTTAGCTTTCAGAGAAAAAGCTGAAGAAACATTGAAGAAGCGTGGTAGCATAGATTTCTCAAAGCAACGTGCTGAGATGAAGGCTATTTTGGCAAAAGCTAAATTTTAAGTTAGTATTATGGGATTTTTAGCAGATAAAACGGTGTTTTCACCATTGACAAAAGAAATATTGGAAGAATCTATTTCATTTTCATGTGGCAATGAAGACTTGGATGGATTCTTCCATAATGATGCTGTGTCTTATGCCGACAACTTGTTTGGTAAATCTTACTGCTATTATCTTGAGGAATCAAAGGCTGATATCGTATGTGCCTTTACGGTCTCAAATGCCAGTATTTTCACAAAATACTGGCCTAATGCGAGAAAGAAAAAGGTTGGAAAGCATGTTCCTCATATAAAACAGGATTTGATATATCCTGCTGTACTTATAGGAAGATTGGGAATTTCAACAAAATTTCAGCATCTTCATATCGGGACAGAAGTAATGGACTTTATTAAGTCCTGGTTTGTTGAGCCATATAATAAAACGGGATGTCGTTATTTGGTAGTTGATGCCTATAATGAAGATGTGCCTGTGGCATTTTATAAGAAGAATGGTTTTGATTTTATATTCAGCACAGAAGAGCAGGAAAAATCATATAGAGGTATTGTTTCTGATAAGCCATTAAAGACTCGTCTAATGTACTTTGATTTGATACTTATCAAGTAGGTTAAAAAGCAATGTAAAATACACCGATAAGTGTAACTGCTTGCAATATGCTTGGTATGCTGTATTGGTGATATAGCCAGGAATAAAATATGAGAAATGAGGGTAAGCAGTCAATTTAGGTATTGCCCGGGACAAGGTTTCATTGGTCAATAATTCAGGTATTCCAATCTACCTGTTATTCAGATTTGGTTGCTTTTAAGTTTCAGGTTAACAAGAAGACTCAAAACCACATTTCTGTTTACCTTCAGGAATGTGGCTTTGAGTCTTTTTGTATTTTACTATTTGAGCAGCAGTATAGATGTGGCGTTGGATATTTCCGTGACTATTCTGTCCTGTTGCATAGCCTCTAACTCAAGATATTTCCACGATGATTCTATTACGATATCAGCATTGGTCTCTTCTACTATTCTCTTAAATTCAGCCACTGTCTCCGGATCGAAGAAAGCTCCATACTTGTCTTTCCAGGATTTCCCATGATACATAAGCAAGTTCTGGTTGTACTCAGTATTCAGTACACCGTCAAAATCGAGAAAAATTATTTTCTTCATAATTTTATTAGATAATGAGAGATGTACCAATCCAAAGAGAGTGCTTCACGGTATGAACCCGTGAAAGCAACTCCCTTGTAGTGGTCTACAATAGAGATATATAAAAGTCGACTAAACTGCCTATATGCAACATTTTGATTTACATTAATGTCTGTTTGCTAAGGAATCCAAGACTTCAATAAGACTATTAATACTATCAGGTTGTTTTTCTGACTTACATTCTGGATTGTCAGTTCTGTATATTTCGCCTTGCGCATTCCAGTTATATTCAGCTTTGTTATAGAAGAATACAATGTCTCTGGCATAGAACAATCCGCATGATTTTTCAATGTTTGGATCACTTAATGAAATAAGTTCATTCTTTATGGCTTCACGCACAACCTTATCACGGCATTCATTGAAAATGATACAGGCAGATGAGTTTTGGTGATGCCAATACACGTCATATTCTGCACTATTACTATAGCTGACGTACATGCCGTTTTCATCTGTAATCTCTTGTATTAATGCGGTTTGGATGATACATTTTTTAACGTATGAAGATTCTTGTGAGATACATGTTGACAATTGATTGCAATCTAAAGGTTCGGCCATAAGCCATTTATGAACCGAAGGTGGAAAGTAAGGAAGTTTGCTGCGCCATGTAGCATTTCTCCGAGCCCCACGTGGATACCAGTACCAGGAAGCAAAATCGTAGTCATGTAACAACAGATTCCGCTGTGCAATGCTGCTAAGCTCGCCATTATAGTTGTTGAGATACCAGTATAGATGGCTATACTTTATATCAAAATTTGACCAATCTATTTTTCCATCCCCGTCTTTAAACAACGCACTGATAGTTCCTTGGAAGAATGGCAATTTTTCCAAAGAGACTATAATCTTTTCCCATGTTCGGCCTTGAAGTTCATTTAACGTACCATTATAAGCTCCAATTTGGAACTGACGAATTTTTGCCTGTTCCTCAATGATATGTAGGGAAATTTTATCTGCTGCATCATATTCTTTTGGCAAAACAAGCCATTCAACATTATGTACATCCCATTTATATGGGAAAGCATGATGGAGGGAGAGAATAGTTGAACGTAGTTGTGTTTTATTCCTTATTTCGTTCTGGACTTTATTATTCTCAAGAACCTGATAATTGCAAACATTCCAAACGACTCGCATCCATTGTTTAAGGCGAATTTCTGTGCAATATTCTGCTGGAGATAGAAAGAACTGACAAACAGCCCAAAAGGCTATAGTTTCAGGAATAGTCTGTATGTAGTAATCGTTCTTACCTGATGTATAGATGGCCTCAAACCTCTCATTTCCATCTCCGTATGGATATACTAAACAAGCAGTGAGCTTTTCTCTATCGAAAGATCGGAGATTTTCAAGCAGAGTGCGTATATCATAGAGAATACTAAAGCCTCCTAATTCATCAAAAATAGTCTGATAAACACCAAATCCCGTCATGTTATAATTTGCCCACGTACCCTTTTTCTCTGTAAAACTATAGAGATATTTAAAAGCTTTGTCTATTGGAGAAATTCCCAAATCTCTGTCCTCAATCTTCTGTGGTTTCTGCGCCATCATCAGTCTTACCAACAAAAAGCGGTTAATGAAACCGAATATCATATCGTCAAGCGAGATATTGGGATTACGATACTTCCAGAAGAAGTCCAGCCACTTTGTGTCTAGCAATATTGGCAGACCATTTTGAGCGTGAAGCAAAGATTTCCATTCTTGGTCGGCTATATACTTTATCAAATCCGCCTTGAAGTTCTCGAAATCGGACAAAGGTTTTCCACGTCCATTCATTTTTACGTACAGGTCATCCGACTGACCAAGATTCTCAAGGTCAAGTTGATAAAAAACCAATGGACATTTGGCAGCAGGAAGCATCAGAGCATCCCAATATCCAAGAAGAGTCTGCTTATCTTTGTCGGCGAAAAGTTCTTCAATTCCATCAACCTTTCCGTTATGTTCTCCACTGAGCATTCTCAGCATCGATTGTACGGTCGGGTCTTGCCTCCAGATAGAAGGAACCCATGTCTGACGAATTATGGCATCAGCAATGCTTTCTTCTCCTCCCTGTGCAATTTCAGACCCACGTTTCACGATTCGTTGACAGAAATTAGTACTGCTGACACGGGTCTCATAGCTAAAGTTTGATAGATGTTCAATAGTACTTTGTTCTGACAACTTGCCCAAACGGAAAGCAAGATACCAGTGTAGCAACCATAGGGTGGTCAGACGTTGCTGCCCATCCAATGGATTGAACCTACCTTCTTGGTCTGAAGAACCATATACGAAGTCCATTTTTAATTGTTTATCTCCGTCAAGTGCAGCAACAATTGCCGACAAGAATTTCTCACGTAGGTTTTCATACCCTACACGTCCTTGTGCGTAATCACGCTGCAAAATGGGAATCACCACTTTGCACTTACCAAGTAGTTGCCAAAGTGTGGTAGTATTAGCGATATTATTCATAATTTGACTTGTGTTCTTATTGTAGGAAATCCTTTAATTTCTCAGTTATATCATCCAGATATTTCACGGAATCTGTGCGAGACCATGACAATAAAGCATTAGCATCCTCAGTATAGTATTTCAAGAACGCTTGTTTTGTGCATATTGGAACAAAGGCGATGGCTTTACCGTCAATGACAACCTTGCCCTCGTCGGATATATGGCAATGCTTTCCTTGTTCCTTATTGATGATAAAAGAACGTTTTACACAGAATATGGAATTGCGATAACTCTTGTTTGTGCTTTCGTCAAGGAGCGAAAGATTCCAGATATGCATACGTTCGTTATCAATGACATCGCCAGTCTGTACGTTTTCACATAGCAAGTCATCTGAAGGGAACTGAGTCATTACTTTATCATAGATTTTCTTGAAATCGGGAATATCAGTACACCTCTTGTCAAGGTACTTCTTGATTTTTCCGTCATATTTCAACTTTCTAGAAGCTAAAGCAGCTCGTAACCACGATTTCTTATCCCTTGCATTTGCCAGTTCGTTGGTAGTTGCGGAGTCTATATGTTCTACATTCCATGTTTCCTTTTTAAATAAGTGAAATGGGAATTTATGGAAGGTTGAAAGCTTGTATTTATCTGCTTGAACTTCCTGTTGTGTGATGATTGTCTGTATATTATGTAGCAAAAGTATTTTTCTGATTTTGCTTTTCTGATATACGTCTTCGAAGTGCAACTTGTTCAAGTCCTCTTTCCTGCACTTGATTATATTGTCACGGATGGCTTCTTTTACTGCTAAGAGAAATGCTTTTTTATCTTTTGCCCATTGCATCCATTGGTTATACCAGTCATTTATCCACTTTCGACTAACTTCGGCATTATGGTTGTTGTCATCAATAGCCCATATGCTAAAACCGATATAGTGATAGAGCAAAGAATCTTCAAACCATTCCTTAATAGTGTCGAAGAGTGAGGTTACTTTAGCCCAAATCGACTCTAGATGTTCTGCATCAGACGTGTGTTCGTCCTTCATCTCAATCTGCTTGGCGAAATAACGGTAAACGCTATATCTGTCATTTCCTATCTGATTATCGTAATCCTCTGGTTTAATTTTCGCTTTGATGCCAAAGCAATCATTCTCAAACAGTATCTTAAACAGGAAATCGATACGTGTACGTTCCTGATAATTCGTGTCGTTCAGGAAAAGCCACAGTTCGTCATCCTGCAGGGCGTATTCAATATCATCCCATTGCGAGGAAATCTGTATCTGCTTCGTACGTATGAACTCAGAATGACTACCCGCATAATTTGAGCGGTTGAGTAGAGCAGCCTTGATCAGTTCTGAATTTGTAAGCGAAATCTTGCCTATATTGAGTCTTGTAAACACATCAATAGGGTTCTCTCCAACAGATTCATACCAGATGAACTTTACTCTTTCAAGTATAGTGTCGTAGAGTAAAGCCTTTTCTTCGTCAGATTTATCCTGAAGCCATGTTTGTGCGATGTTACGAGCAAGAATCATGTGCTGGAAATCTACATTCTTAGCACCATCTTCATTTGTTTTGTCAATAATGTTTTTCAGAAAATCCTTGCTATCTGGTCTGGTTTGATAACTAATGCGATAAGCGGGATCATGCTTTAACACCATCATGATGATGTACAGTGTTGTCAGACGCTGTTGACCATCTATTACTTCCCACGAAGTAAGTTGTTGCAGGTCTTCTACAAGACACCCTATTGGGTCGGGCTCGTCTTGTATTCTGTCTAACCTTCTGCTTATTTCCTCAGAAAAAGCCTTACTGTCAACAATACTGCGTTTGACAACCAATGGTTGCAAACAGTAAAAACCAGTTCGCGAGTTCTCAATAAAGATATTTAAATCTTTAAGGAGTTCAGTGACCTGCAGTTCTTCCCATCTATAACCACGTTGGTAGTCTGGTATAATGAAATCCAATCCTTGAATTTCTGAAATAGAAACAATACCTATTTTATTGTTATTTCTCATATTTAATAGTTTTTGTAATGCGATGGCGGTGCAAGCCTCTGCGTCAGCCAGGGCATTATGGTGTTGGGTTAGGTCGTACCCGCAATAAGCAGCTACGGTTTGTAGTTGGTGGTTGGGTAGGAGAGATCCCAACTTTCTTCTGGAGGCTCGGCATGTGCAATGGAACTCATAATCGGGATAGTCCATCTGATACATTTGGAACACAGACTTCAGACATCCCTCGTCAAAGGGAGAGTTGTGAGCCACCAATGGCAATCCCTCAATCTTTGGCTGAATCTCAGCCCATACCTCTGGAAATACCCTGGCGTTCATGGTATCCTCCATGGTAAGTCCATGCACCCTAGTATTCCAATAGGAATAATACTCAGGCTCTGGCTTGATGAGACTGTAGTAGCTATCCACAATCTCACCATCCCTTACTATCACAATGCCTACGGAGCAAACGCTGGTTCGTTGCTGGTTGGCAGTCTCAAAATCTATCGCTGCAAAATTCTTCATGAGTGCAAAGTTACTAATTATATATGTATTATCCAAATTTTTAATATTTATATATCCATACTGGTATGCCCTTTTCCTTGGCAATTTCTATCATGTGCTTGGTTTCATGAAAATTTGAGAGAATTGTAGAAAAAATTTTCCATATATATTATAGAGATGGCAGTTGTAGGCGTTTGTGAAGATGCTTGCAGCTGCCTTTTCTTTTTGTATCTTTAGGGTGTCGAAATTCAAAATTAAAGTTGTACCTTTGCACTCAAGTTGAGATTACAGAAATGAAAAAGGAACGTGAAACGGCAAACAAATATCGTCAGCAAGCTCTTGAAGGAGATTTAATGGCGATGAACAACATGGGTGTCTGCTATGCGCAAGGCATCGGTGTTGTGGAGGATCATGTGATGGCATTTCAGTGGTACATGAAGGCTGCTGAACTGGGAGATACTTACGCATGCTACAATGTGGCAGAATGCTACTACCAGGGAGATGGAGTGGAACAGGACTTCGAAAGAGCTCTTCAATGGTATCTGATTGCAGCAGAGAAAGGAGATGTACAATCACAGGTTAATGCTGCCAATGCATTTTACCTGGGTCAGGGAACTAAAGAAGACCACGTAAAGGCTCACCAATGGTGGCTGAAAGCTGCTCAAAGGGAACATCTTCAGAGCCACAGCCCAAGGATTTGAGCATGCCAAACAGTGGTGCAGGGACAATGGGTACAGTATATATTAATAATGTAGTGAAACAAATGAAGACAGATTTACGATTGATACAAGAGCAGCAGCCTCTCATACACAACATAACCAATTATGTGGCTATGAACTTTGTTGCCAACAGCCTATTGGCTATTGGAGCATCACCAATCATGGCGCGTGCCGAGGAAGAAGTGGAGGAAATCAGTAGCAAGAGCAATGCCTTGGCTCTCAACCTGGGCGTTCCGGAAAGCACCACTGCTCACTCGATGATACTGGCAGGGGAAGCTGCCATGAAAAAAAGAATTCCTATAGTATTTGATGTGGTTGGAGTAGGAGCCACCCGCTTTCGTATGGATATAGCATCACAGATTATCCTCAGGTGTCACCCTACAGTCATCAAGGGAAATGCCAGTGAGATTCAGGCATTGTACTCTCACCAGATAGGCATGCAGGGAGTGGATAGTCACCAGGAAACCTATGAGGTTGAGAAACAGGCTAAGAAACTGGCTCAGCAACTTTCCTGTATCATAGTTGTAACTGGAGCCATAGACTTCATCACGGATGGCGAAAGAATGGCTTATGTTCATGAAGGACATCCCATGATGAGCAAGGTTACTGCAATGGGATGTACTGCCACTGGTATCGTTGGGGCATTCCTTGCTGTGAACTCCGATCCTCTGGAAGCATCTTTTCATGCCATGAAAGCCATGGGAATTGCCGGAAAAAGGGCAGCTTCCCAGTCTAGAGGAACCGGAAGCATGATGATTAACTTCCTCGACGAACTCAGCAATCTTATGGCTTATGACTAGGATTATCAGAATCAAGAGACGTTCCTTCATGAAAAGCTTCATTGCAATCAATCTCTTTGGCATAATTGTTACTTGCGAAGAGCTTTCTAAAGTGGAACTCAACCATGAGCTCATACATACGGCCCAAGCAAGGGAGTTGTTGTATATCCCATTCTACCTCTGGTACATCATAGAATGGTTTTACTTATATCTCAAATATCGGGATTGGATGCGGGCATATTACAACATCAGGTTTGAAAAGGAAGCCTATGCTCACCAAGAAGACCTGGAATATTTAAATCTAAGGAAGCATTATTGCTATAGATGATATTACGTGGTGCCATAATCTTACTATTCCCCAGTTTTTTGGGGGACGCCCAGCAGGAGTCAACAGAGATAGAACAGGCTGCTGTTTCAGAGTAACAAATATCTGATTTTCAATATAATTAAAACGCAGAGGTCTGCTGGCAGTAATGCCGGCAGATTTCTGCGTTTAATTTAATACATCTAATTATTCTTAAAAAAACTTGATAACCCATCTTATAATAAAGTAAATTATGTATTTTTGCATATCATAATTAAGATTAAAGCTATGACACTGCGACGTAGAGAAAAATCTTCTGGAACTCTACCGAAGGGTTGTCTTCAACATCTGCATTGGAAATTCTGATGACCACTTCAGAAACCATGGCTTTCTACTCACACCAAAGGGCTGGACTCTATCACCAGCCTATGATATGAATCCTACCCTCAATGAATATCAGAGTCTTCTGATCAATGAATCTTCAAACAAGGCAGACATCAATATTCTGCTTGATTCATCTGAAAGCTACATGATTAAGAGGGAGAAAGCTGAAATCATCATCCAAGAGGTTCAAGCAGCAGTTAGTCAATGGGAAAGTTTAGCTACTCTGCTTCAAATCCCAGCCAGAGAGATGGCTATGTTTAAAGAAAGGTTTAAGCTTAACCTATAATATAATGAAGTAATAATTCTATTTGCTTCATTATATTATGGGTTACTCTGCAGTCTCTATCATGTCGATGATGGTATAGATTGGCAAGATATCCGATGCAAGTTGGGTGTTAAAATGGTAAGAAAGGAGATTATTTATGTCACAAAAGAAGATATTCAGATGCCAGGATTGTGGGTACGAGACCGAAGTATATGAGGGACGTGGCTTCATGGGACAGCATATCGAAGCCATGTCTTGTCCTGACTGCAGAAACATAGTACCTCTTGTGGTGGGTGGAGTAATTGGTGATGCTGCACCTAGTTTTAATTCTCTTGTAGGAAGGCTCCACCTTTCATCTCGGTCTTCTTCTCTTAGGAAAGAAGAGGGAAACCGCCTTTAGTGCTATATTTGCCCCACCTGTCCCTCCCCTGCGGGAGGGTCCTTAACCCACTCCCAAGCCCTCGCCCTTTCCAAAAGGGCAAGGGATGTAACCGCCCTCCGGTGCTCAGAACCGCTACGCTCTAAGGTTGGCGGGGCATCAAAGCCCTCGCCATATTTTGCGGGATGGGACCGCCTGGGAATAGCAGTTTATAGTTTACAGTTAATAGTTTATTGTTTACGATTGATTTCGTGGTTATTTGCTGATAACTTGCAGATTTCTTGTGATTTTCTTGGTGGTTTCGAAGAAAAAGCGTAACTTTGCGGTTAAATATTAATAAAATGAATTATTATGGCACAGGTAGCAACAATGAATCAAGCTCAATTGCAAATCCTCGATATGCTGTCATTTATCAAGACTCCTGAGGCTTTGCGAGATTTGAATAAGGTAATCTCCGATTATTTTGTTCAGATGGCTGATGCTGAATTAGATAGGATGTGGAATGAAGGAACCCTGAATGAAGAACGTATCGAGAGTTTCCGGCATCTCCATGAACGTACTCCGTACAATAAACCAATATTATAATCTTTAGGTTATGAATATTGTATTGGATACAAATAGTTTGATTATGTCAATCGCCCCTAGAAGTCCGTATCGTAAGGTGTGGAATGCTTTTCTTAGAGGCGATTATAACCTTTGTGTGTCCAATGAAATAATAGAGGAGTATTCAGAGGTTTTATCTCGTAATATATCCCCTCAAGTTTCTGAGGCCATCGTTTATGCTATATTGACTAGACCCAATGTTATTCGCAAAGATCCTCATTATACTTTTGCTTTAATTGAGGCAGATAAAGATGACAATAAGTTTGTAGATTGTGCCATTGCTGCAAATGCAAAGTGTATTTTTACAGAAGACAAGCACTTTAAGGTCCTGGAAAATATTCCTTTTCCTAAAGTGGAGGTTATAGGTATAGAGGATTTTAAATGTTATTTGGATAAGTGGATATAGGTTTATGTACTGGTTTTGGTATATCACCATTACAGCGTAAGGTGCTAGATAAAAATCCTGAACGTTGGCTTTGTTATGTGTTGAAGCACATAGATTCTACGCCTGAGGATAAGTATTATACTCTTCTTCCTGAGTTCTGGGAAGATGAGGAACAATAAAAATGAATTTAATTTATGGGGTGATTGGAACGTATGCACTTTCGAATTGCTCTGGCTCTTCTTTGGCAAAGAAGTAGTTTTTTAGAAAATCACCCCGTCCCTCTTTACCCTTAAAGATGAGTGCAAAGGTACAAAATCAAATCGAATACACAACTTCTAGAACATAAAATATTGGATATTAATAACTTATATGATAATCGTCCAGACTAAACGGGACACTAGTGCAGATTTGAGTGAAGCTAAGAATCAAGAAATCCACAGCTGGCTTGAGTGCCTGCTGTGGATTCTTTGGTTTATACTAAAGTGTAGGATTCTGACTCATTGCGGAACGTATATCAGGCGGATTGGCATCGCCTTGTAACGGCCAGTGTTCGAGCCATCATATCCCTGAACGAAACGGGTATTTGTGATAGTCTTTGCCTTATTATAGATATCCAGATAAAGATACCAGAAGCCATATTCGCTACTGGTTTCACTGAAGCCCTGATAGCCCGACAACAAAGACTGGCTCCACAGATTTGCGTGAAATTCATCCTTGAAGCTGTTGCTCTCGTAATATCCGCTAATTGGGATATAGATGTATTCCTTCAGCGAAGTACTCTCTGTCTTTATGCGAATGCAATTATACGGTTCACCCGTAGATGTTTTCAACAAATCTACTTGGGTTATACCCGCAATTGCCTCTAGCTCGTTGTCCTTTGGTACTCTAAATTTGCCGATTACATACTTTCTGATTTTATCATTTGAAAACTTGAAATAGCCACCAATCGATTTTTTGTCATTGGCAATATTGGCAGAACCTGGCGAATAGAAATCGCTGTTGGATGCTCCCAGATTGCGGTCTAACATGTAGTATGTCTTGTCTGTAGTAGAATTACCATCTTCAGATGGTTCTTTTACATTAACTTTTACGACTTCGTAGTAGTACCAACCCTTCTTGGGTACACCTAGCTGGTGTTCATTTGCTGCAGATTCTGTTATTTCACTAAATACACCTGTATGATAGATCGGGTATTTGATGGTAATCGAATGAGCAGCATCTGCAGTATTCTTGATGACAAAACCGTCTTCGTCTATCCATAAATCGTAGTTATTGGTGCTGTTGTCCAATGTAACTTTATAATAGTTGCTTTCTTCTGAATAACTGATTTTGTCAGATTTCTTCACGAATTGGTCACCAGGTTTCTTTGGAATCAGATAATAGATATTATTATTTCCTACGCTGAAGTGCAAGCCCTGGTTTCTGGTCTTTTCCTGATTATTGACCTTATTCTCGCTAGGTTTAACACCATGCATTTCTGAATCAAGCCAAGCAAAGTAATTATCATGAATAGTACCATTGTAATTCATGACAACCTGTCGATCATCAGCACGTTTAAAGTCGTAACCTTCCTGATGAATCGTGATGGTTCTTTTCAAGTCACCGGAAGTGATGGTAATTGTACCTTTCCGAGGATCCTCCGATTTGTCGTTTGCAGTCAATGTGAGGTTGAGAACAAACTTGGTTCCTGATGGTGCTGATTCATCAGGACTTGTTGGCGTTGTGGTTGACTTGCTATTTAGTGTACATGCAGTTATCCACGATTGCGCATCGCTGCTGATTTCCGCCTTATAGAGTTTGCCATCTTTTGCATCATCTTCTTTAAGGTTTGTAACCAAAGTGATAGGAACAATGATTGGATCTTTTCCATTTGTAGCTGCAACAGTCTGTGTACCACAAACACCCAGTTCGTAATCTTTGCAGGCAATCATATCTACAATCTCTGGGTTGTCATCTACCACGGTTACCTTCAGACGATTCTCTGGCTGAGCCTTTAATGCTTCAGCTTCAGTCGCATAGCCCGCATCGTTTACAGATATAACCTTCACGATATAGTTGTGGTTACGTACCAATGCATATTGTGCAGTTTTGTTATCATCTTTATAGAGGGCTACTTTATAGAAACCTTCTGTACCATTATATATAGCCTTGATAATGATGTCAGCCTTGCCTGCAGAAGTTTCATTTACTGCAACTACAGCAGCAGGACCTCCAGCAATATGTTTGGTAGCATCCATCAAATCTGTAGTTTCTGCCAAGTTTTCATTGGTAGATTCTTCGTATTTAGCTGGTGCAATAGAACCTTTGCTGGCAGAATGCCATACATGAAGGTCTGTGATTTTGAAATCTCTTACGGCTTCATCTACCGTGCATGTAATCTTTGCACATTGACGGGTTAGCGAAATCTTGTTGTCGTTCATCAGTTTGCTAAGTTTAGCTTTGCCCCAACAGATTGGCTTTGATAAATTAGGAGTGATAACATCCATCGCATCAAGCTTTTTTGCCTGTGCATCTGTCAAGCTAGGAACGTTGGCAACCAAATGTACCGTTTCTGTACCTTTAGGAAGGTTTGTTTTGATTTTCTTGTAACCATCTGCATCGGCAGTTGCAGCAGCATAAGCTTCTGTACAATTCTGCTTATCAAGATAATTGCCTGAAGTGCCATAGCATACAAGCCACAGAGAAGTAATGCTCTCTGTAGTTTCGCCTCCTGCTCGGGTAGAGATTTCCTGAGGAGTGAAATTAGGCAATTGTATGCTCAGCGTAACTCCCTCGGTAGGGAGTTCGTCCCCACCGGGAATAATTGCCTCTAAAGAGTCCTTACATGATGCAAGGCTTAAGAGCAATCCTATCCATATCATTAAAGTCTTTATTCTTGTCATCATTATATTTTCTATTTTTACTATTTAGAAAGGTTTGCCTTCATGCCAGCTGCTACCATCGTAATAACCGAATATCTGGTATCCTTTGGTTGCATCGTATTTGCACTCGTAGCTGTCACCACCGAAGAGCGTTGGTCCATCTTTACTATCATTAAAGCAGATCTTTATTGCTTTTTCATATTCGCCCTTTGGGGCTTTTAAACTGAGAACTGTGCGATACCAACCATTGCCAACATCTGTATGATGTTCCTTAAATGTGTCAGACGAACAGCATAAAGTATATGGTCCTTTCTTTTCGTCTTTACCATTAACATTGTGAATACCACGACATCCAAAATCAATCCGCCAACTAGTAATCTTCGATCTTGTATAAATCACATAATCCACATTTACAATAGTAGGCTTATCATCATATACTCGATAATATGGTATGCAGGTTGGGTCATAGAGATACCAACCTTCGTGATCTTCGTAGTTGAACAAAGGAATGCCTGGGTCCATGTGATGCGGGAAACGGTGAGGGGTACATCCTCCATTACTTGAATTCTCGCCATTACCAAACATAACTAGCGTTTGACCAGGTTTAATCGTTTTTTCACCAGATGCACCATTCTGCCAACTTTTTACTGGCGCATCAGTTTTCATTATATTATAATACCATCCTGCATTATTAGCATCATAATCCATCTGATTACCAGGATACGACTCAGAAAATATCCATGCCTTCTGTGACGTAGAAGCTCCTGAGCTTTCACCAATCTGAGTGTACATATACATATAGTGCCTATCATTATGGGGGGTTTCATCGCCGTAATATTTATCCCCTTCTTTACGCTCCCAATACCAACCATCATACCAGTTGAAATTATTAGTATCATTGTAGCTCTCGTAAGGCACAGTATATTCTTTTTTTTGTTCTTTCAATATTACTTTCAAATCTTCATCAGTAGTTGATTTACCATCCCAACTACAAAAATTATTGATAGCTCGCATGTAGATACGATAAGGGCCGAACTCCGGTTTTACAGTAACCGTAACTTCTTGTGCCGCTATCTCGTCACCAGAAATCTGATTCAGCGGCTTAAGTGTGAAGTTATAAACGGTAGTCGTCACAGGATTTACGGTTTCCTGTACCTTCATCAGATATTTTCCATCTGGATCAGGAGTATTATCATAACTTATCTCCAGACGAGAAGGTGCATCACCAACTTGTGCTGTTGAACCAGAAGTTTTTTCTGTTAGCGTACCATTGATGTTCTGAAATGCCTTCAAACCACCCAGGTTGGTTTCTACCACAAAGTGTTTCTCTAGAACCTGCTTTCCGTCAGGATCCTTACTCCAATAGATAACTACGTTCTTTGGGCTCACCTTAAAATAAGGAGTAACATCATAATGTACATTAATATACTTCTTGATATTGTTTGCCTGTAAGTAAACTTTAGCAGTTCCTTCTCTCTTCCCTGCAGAGTTCTTTGGAAACTTATCTATTGGTATATTTGGGTTGATGCCAAAGATAATGTTGTTGCCATCTTTTTTTGTTTCGATGATAACCTTCTCATCTTTCTCACCAACAGTCTTGGTGTCAATACAGCCAAACGTTACATCAGGTTCGCTTGAATTATAAGAGATAGTATCTCCCTTTGTAGAAGTCACATTAGCCTCGGCCTTGTTAACCCATAAAGTAGTATGGTAGAAATCGGCATTGATTTCTACTGGCTTCCAATCGTCCACTTTCACATCGCAGTCAAGATCCATATCACCATAGCTCTTCAGCTTACCTGTAATTTCATAATAGGTTCCACGAGGGAATGTAGGCAGAGCATCTGATGCGTTCTGCTTATGTCCCAGCTTGATGGTATATTGATTCTTGTTGCTGTTGTTAACTTTACCGGAAATCTTCAATACAGACTGTTCCTCTGCCTTTGAGATATAACGCTCTGGTAGATAGTAAGTACCTTGAAAAAGCCACTGCTTATCGTTCGTAGGTTTCGGTGTACCCTTATCCTTATAAGCATCAGCGATTTTCACAACATCTTCGTTAGCTACATCTTTGTTAGTTTCAATGATTTCATATTCATCTTTCTGATAATAACATCCTTTGCTTGCGTCGCCTGTAGGAGTACTATTATAAAGAGGTGTATCTATGCCTTTAGCATATTCTGAAGTAACATCTGACTGGGTAAACTTACCATCCCATAATAAATGGGTAGAAGGAGTAAGCTTCTGTGCAGCAATATCTGTTATGCGATAGCTTTTGTTATAAAGATTATCGCTCGCAGTTGGGTCCATAATGAGATTGAGCTTAACCTTTACGCATGTAAACTTCAGGTTAGCTGCCACCTCGGTATATTTCTTACCACTTTTTTCTATTTTTGTATTGATGATATTGCCGTTTACATCCTTTGGCTCATAAATCATCGGGATGTTTGTAGAAACAGGCATTCCCGGTTCTCCTCCATCTACATAGTTCAGTACTATATTTTTGAGATCATTTTCTGTTTTGATAGTCTTACCACTCAACACCTTGTTCATATTGGCAACTACATAGATATGGTAAGTGCCCGGCTCGATGTTGAGCTGATAGTTAGCTACATGCGGCTCTACCATCATTGTAGCCAGTGGGGCAGGGAGCGTCTCTATCAGGAGCTTGCCTTCATTTTTTACAGGAAAAGCATAGAGGGTCAGGTCGTTGATCTGGCATTCATCTACCGTAGCATTATAGGTAGGAAGGCCGGAAGCATCGTCGGCACGGGTGCCGCGGCTGCTGAGCACGGTTGGCACGAGTACATGCAAGTTGCTTTCTGACGAAATGGGAGCGCGCTCGCCTCCAAGTTCGTCAGAGCAACTTACTGTAACCAACAATATAAACCAACTAACTAAACTTAAAATGAAATCTCGTATTTTCATTGTTCCTAATTTTTAAAGTCAAATACTCTTATGAGCTAAATGCCCGGAAGGGGCTCTGACACCTGAAACGGTTATAAATCGACACGCTGGATGCGCTTGCTCCAATCCAGGATGGAAATGCTGAGCTTCGCATACTTCCACTGGTTGCCCTGGAGGAAGAAGTCGAGCTTGTAGTCGTACTCACGGTCCAGGAATTCCTGCGCTGAATAATGACGGGCTTCGAAGGCACCACGGCCTTGAGCCAGACAGTCAGCAAGATTGATGCGTGCCACCTCTTCGCCTGTAGTCTTGTTCGTGATGATGAGGATGGCGTTCTTGTCGTTTTCTTCTGCCGGATGCCAGATGAGTCGGGAGAACATGAGGGCGGCATGAGCGGTGCGCTCCTTTACATTGCCCTCCTTATCCTTAAACTCAGTGGTCCAGGTGTAGTATGGGGTATATGTCAACTCCTCGTCGGGGAGGAGAGAGTTGTCGTAACTGATATCGCCGTTGGCATTGGTTATCTGATAACTGAAGTCATCGGCATTGATGTTGGCAGGCTCGTCGGTCTGATGCAGGCTGATGGTGAGCTGCTTGGTATCACGAACCAGACCGATAGTATGGCGTGTAACCTGCAGGTCTTTTACTTCAACCAGTTCGTTGCTGAGTCCTTGCCAGAGTGTATCGAGCGGTTGGCTCTGGTTGTTCACCTTGCCCTGTTCGCGGTCGAGTCGTGCATGGAGGGCGGTGATGTTGTCACCCTGCTGTGGCAGAGCTATCTGGAATTTGGCACCTGGCTGCGCGAGTGCATCTTCGTATTTCTTTTGGAAGGCGAAGGTTGCGAAGCGGTATTTGCCCGGTTCCAGATTGATTCTCATGGCATAGTTAGGGTCCTTGAGCGGCTGTGATGTCGCATCGTTATAGGCATCATGGCGAGCAATGAAGTTGCCCTGCTCGTCGTATACGAATACGCTGAGTCCGCCCACATGATCATTGAACATGTCGGCACGCTGCACGTTGTAGTCGTACTTGAACTGCAAGTCAACACCCATGTCACAAGGAGGCAGGTCGTCGTGCATCAAGTCGTTGCAGCTGCTGAGCATACTGCCCGCCATGATGAATCCCCATCCCATGCATATATTCTTGATCCAACTGTTAAACTTCTTGTTTGCCATGATGCTTATCTGTTTTATGAAAAAGTAAAGTGTATAAATTGATTCTTATTCTTCCGATATAGCCAGCCGCTCCTTAGCGCTAGAGCGGCTGAGCTATATATAATAATGTGAAATGGATTACAAATCGACATTCTGTGTACGCTTAGCCCACTTGAGGATCTTTACGCTGACGTTGATGTACTTGTCGTCTTCATCATCTGGAGTGTTAGGCTTAACCTCTGGAACACTAGGGTAACCAGGACCGCTAACGCTATTTACGTTCAACTCATACCAGTTGTTACGGAGTACACCATAACGACCTAAGTATGCAAGATTGTTGGTATCATAGGCACCTGATTCCCAAGGAGTCAAGACATCACCGAAGTGCTTGATACGAGCGATATAGTAAGACTCTCCATTTGCGTAAGTGCTGATACCAGCTTTTTCGGTGAGACCCACCTTGTCGTTGACAGCTTTTTCTTCTGCTTTTGAAACAGTATCATGTCCTTTTACGGTAAAGTTTGCTGCTGTAATAACGTGATTTCCTGCAGTTGTTATATTATTACCATCTGCGTCCAGTTTGATGGTTATATCATCTGTTGTGACTGAAAAAACCTTAGAAACAGCAGCCTTGATGTGAGCCTCAAGATTTTTCCGGTTCCAAAGAGCGACGCTTGTACCGACCTTGTAGAAGGTCTTACCATCTTCTGCAGTAAAGTCTTTTGGAGTATAGCTAGCCTTGAAAATGACGCGAGTGGTCTGTCCCTGCTTCATATTCTCGAGGTTGAAAGTATTCTCAAGACAGTACAATGGTTTAGTTGGGTCTTTTGTTACGTCTGTATTTACTTTAACATAGTTGAACTCTTTCTCTCTAGCAGTAGTTCCAACAGTAGTTCCATCTGCGTCTTCCTTGCATAAATCAGTATTCTTATAATTAGGATCTATACCCCAATATACACGTTTAGCTATTGCTTCACTATTATCTACGAAACGCTGAGTGGATGGACCGGCTGTTGCTGGTTCGTTCTTCCAAATATTCTCGTAGTCTGTGCTCAAACCATCAACATTGTGAATAGGGAATGTCTTCTTGTTGGTAACGTCCAAAGCCCAGTTGCTGATTTTAACCTTGTCGCCTACATATGTACTACCACCTACATTTTCATACTTAGTGGCAGTAGTCAATGTAACCTTAGCAAGACCACGCTCTACGTAGATGTCAGCAGCAGCGTCGCCAGAAGATGCTTGTGCCTCTGTAGGGAAAATCTTGTTCTTGTCGATAGCAACTAAAGTAGTTACGTTCTTACCTTTAGCATTGTACAGAGGCGCATTTGCCATATAGAAACCCTTGTCGGTTTTATCAAATTTGTCTGTTGCATTATCTGCCTTATTCCAAGCAGAGTACGTGGTGGTTTGATCTGTAGGCAAATTAACCTTTGCATCTGCATCAGAACCATTGTTCAAAAGTACCAATGCGAAGTATTCGCCAGACTTATCGACATTAGAAAGCTTTGCTGTAATCTTGGCTTGGGTAGTTACACCAGTTTCATTTGGGTTCTTCCATGGTTGCATTGAACCCAAATTAACATGCTCTACGAAGGTATATTCGCCTTCCGAAGTTGCTGCAGTTGCTGCAGTTGGCTTCTTGAAAACCAGCAAAGTAGCATTAAATACATCGTACTCGTTAGCATCACCATCCGCGAATGTAGGGTCGCCATCTGCACGTGTTCCGCTTGTTGTAGGCAAGTTGATGGTGAAAGTTGCATAACCAACACCAGTTTCATTAGTACCAGTACCTGAACCTGCGGTTCCCAGGTCCTCATTGCTTGAACAGCTTGCCGTCATAGCTGCGATGACAGCCAAGCCAAAAAAATGTTTAATCTTCATAATTTTTGAAAGTTAAGCTTGTTTATAATCGTTATTCTCTAATTTTCTGTTATTCCAATTCCTTTATCTGCTTGAAGACATCTCTTACACGCTCTGCCTCTTTCGAGTTGCCTGCCTTGACAAGATGCTTTTCGGCAGAAGTAAGATCACCTTTCTGCAAATCGGTGCAGGCGGCATTGAGATTCGCTGTCTCATCATCAGGGAAGAGACGGACAGCAATGTCGAATACCTCGTTAAACTCTGGCGAACCCGGCTCGTAAGTCTGTGCCACCAGGAACATCTCCTGCAGAGAAAGCTGCTGAGGCTTGGTCTTCAATATCTCCTTGGCTTCTTCGATGCTGAACGGACGAACCGTGTAGGTTACCGTATAGTCGCTATGACGGAGACGAGGATAGATATGATCCAGGATGTAGCGGTAACTAGCCGGATGGAGCTTTCTGATCTTCAGGTCCTTATTGTCGGGAGCCAGCGAGGAGTTGGCTATCTCGAGTATCGCTTCCTTATCAGCCAGTTTACTTGCCTGAATCTTCTTCTTGAATCCTTCCCAGTCTTCCGGTGTAGCCTGATAGGTAAAGAGCTTGCTGTTTAAGGTGTAGAGGCTGCTCACATAGTTGCGGAGGGCAGCTGCACGCTCGTTGGCAAGGCGCTTGTTGTTGGCATACGAACCATCAGGCGACGCATATCCGTGGATATCAATATCTGTGATTTCAACGTTCTTATCGTTCTTCACCAGGTCGATGGTGGAAGTAATCTTCTTCAGCTCAGTAGCATTCTCACGGAAGTTGGCAAGAATATTACTCTTGTTAACCACAAAGCTGAGATAAGCTTCACCCTTTTCGGCTCTTACCTTCTTGGCTTCCGCCTTCGGCTGCACGAAGAAATCCTTCGTAATCTTCGGTGTACGGTCGATATCCGCAATCGGCGTATTGTCCTGTTCTATCAGGTTGCCGCATCCGCAAAGATCTTCCTTTACCGAGAGCTTGAACTTCTTCATCCATTTCTGATAAGGAACAGACTGGGCGAAGTAAACCTGCTGACTGGTCTTGTTCTTGCGGGTAACAACCTGTGCCTGCGGATTCTTCTTGCTGTCGGCAAGTCGGCGGTATCTTACAGCCTGGTTTCTACCCTGGATGATGATAGGGTTGAGAGCGATAGAATCAGTTCCTACCATTACCGGTGTGAAAACAATCTGCTGCTCTGATTTCATCTTCAAATCGTTCAGATTCATACGGAAGGCAACGTCCATCCGGTTGCCGTTCTTGCGTGCCGAGACGCTTTCTACCTGAATCTTACCCCCTGCCAGCTGTTGAGCCTGAGCAGGCATGATGCCCTGAGAAAAGAGTATGCAGAGAGGCGAAATGACCGCATAAAGCTTCATTTTATCCATATTATGATTTCCCTAAATTTTTTTGTATTCTGTCTAGTTATTACGTGTTTATATTGTCAGTTAAAACAACAGTTAAATAAAATTCTTAGAACACGTATATGAGAGATAGTGCGGCTTTTGTAGGGCCCACATAGTTGCGGTGGTCTTTGTCGAGACATTTTTCGCATCGTCCGTAAAGCTTGTAAGGACTGTAGGCATATCCCAAACCGATAGACCCTTCGAAATTGAGGTGCTTATTGAGCAACCACTGATAGCCGTAGGTAAGGCCTCCACCTACATACCAGCCTTCATAATGCCTGCCCTCCAGAGTTTTCGGCAGGATGCCGAAGGGCATGTCAATGTTTTTAATGTTGTATTCACCGCCTAAGGCATGGATTCCGAAGAAATGGCCTCCAAACTTCTGGCAGGTGTACCATCTGTATTCTGGCATAACATTCCAGAATCTCATCTTCTTGTCGCCCGAGAACTTCCAGGGGTTCAGGGTTCCGAAGAGTTGGAAGGTTGTTTTCTTGCCTGTGCCGATTTCGATGCCGGCGTTGGCAGATGTGGAAGCCCATCCCAGTAAGTTGGTCTTCAGAGCGACCTCCTGCGCTCGCGTCGTTGCCGTTGAAAGGATCAGCAGCAGCAACATTGCTGATTTTATGAATGTTTGCTTCATCATATCTTTACTTTTATATTTGGTTTCGTTTATATTAAACTTAGCCTTCGTTTGCCAGTTGGTATCTTTTTTCGGCTGCAAATTTAAGAGAAAATCCAATACGAAGCAAGAAAAAGTTTAAAAAAAGGTTACATTTTTTGTGCAAACGTTTGCACACTTTATGCAACCTGTTTGCGTACACACATCATCAAGCACATGATTGATGGCTGCCTTTGGATACAACAAAGTTAACAAGAGAAGAGGCTCTACGCCGTTGGAATGCTTCTAAGGAAAACAAACGTAAAATGGTGGAGAAACTGGAGAACTTGGTTCGCAAAAGCTGTCTGGAACGTACAGGTAAAGAACCTATAGGGGTAGAAGTATGGTAGTAGAAAAGATGTCTTTGGCTGCGATTAATGCCAATTCGCCCTATGAGGTAAAAGTGGCCCTAGCTGATGATACATTGTGTTTCATCACAGATTATGATGCTGAAATCTTCGTAACTTTTGAAAGGGATGATATACTTCATAATGGGTTAGTTTATCAATTTGGTATCTCTAATCCGAAGGGAGTGAAGTCTCCTCGTGATCCTAAGGTGCGAGAGACTATTCTTGCCATAGTGGAGGAATTCTTTGCAAAGAACAATGCTGCATTTCTTTATATCTGTGATACAAGTGGTGGCATGCAGAAGATGCGTAATCGCTTATTCAAATACTGGTTTGGCATCTACGGGGAAAGAAAGGAGTATGTTTTCCTGCCACAAACGATTACTGACGAGGAGGGTAATGATAACTATGCTGCACTAATCATTCGTAAGGATAATCCTCAATTCGCTGATTTGGTAAGCGAGTTTATGGCTACCGTGAATTTGCTAAATACTAAGCCGGAAGATTATGATGAATAGATTTGTATAATAGTGCCAATTCTTCTCCAAAGTCTGTAGATTTTGCGAGTAATTTGCTGATAACTTGCAGATTTCTTGTGGCTTTCTTGGTGGTTTCGGGAAAAAAGCATAATTTTGACGGCAAGTTATATAAACTAAATAATAGGAGATAAGATTATGGCAATAGCTATTAAAACTATTCCTGTATTGAGTGGTGATGTTGCTGAGCGCTTTATAGAGATTGTAGAGTGTGGTAGAAATACGCCTACAACTGTAATCCCTGAAGGTGCACAAGAGGCAATCCGTCGTATGGTGGAACGCTCAAAAAATGCAAAGATTAAACTTCCTCTTTAATACCTAATATCTGAGAAACACAAAAGAATTAGAATTTAATTTTTAATTATATACGATAAGATGGGCTGAGCTTTGAATAAAAGTTCTGCCTATCTTGTTGGATAATTGCCTTTTGATAAGGTAATGGACTGATTAACACGGATGATGGTACGTAAATCACCATTAGCCCGTATGGCGGTACCTATATTAATATATTACCTTTGCATCCGTAATCAAAACAGTTTGATAATGGAAACAAGGGAATATTTCGAAAAAGTGATGCAGGATTACAACCAAAATCGTAAAGGTCGTAGCTTGCGCAAGTATTGTAAGGAGGAGGCAGTGGATTATGACTGGCTAGGTGCGGAAAACATAGCTTTTATGTTCTCACTTTTTGAGAGCTGCAAGTTGAATGATATTAATTTTGGCGATTATATAGAAGATATACTCACCCGACTGATGGAGGGGGAGCAAGACTTCATGTCCCTAATCCCATGTAATTATAACTCGAACAAAAAGGTGAATGTCAAGGCTGCCTAATTGGCAGCTTTGGCAATACCAATTAATAATATGCTTTTTTTGAAAAATGTTAGATGTGCTAACTGCTGAAAATCAGTAGTTACGTTCTAACGGTGATTTACCGGAATTGAACGGATACTTACATTTCTTTTGAATGAAGAAAATCAAGCTTTATGATTATCAGCAGAAAATGCTGGAGGAAATCATCAACGTGCTGACCACGAAGGAGATAACCCGTTACCGCAAGAAGAAGGGTTATGAAGAAGGTAACTCGGTCATCGTGCAGATGCCTACGGGTACGGGAAAAACCTACGTGATGGCATCGGTGGTGAAATGGTTTCTGGATAACTACGAGAAGGGTGAGGTGTGGATTGTTGCACACCGCCGTGAACTGGTAGAACAGATGCAGCAGACACTGGACAGATTCTGCCTGGACTATGGGGAGAAAGAAATGGTGCTGAAAGCCAAAGTAAGAATCCGTGTGCTCTCTATCCAATGGCTCGGCAGGCATATCGGGGATTTGAAAAAGGCGGATTGCATACCGGGGATGATCGTGGTGGACGAAGCTCATCATGCCCTGGCACGCTCTTACAAAGACCTGTTTGACCGCAACAGGGATGCTTTGAAACTGGGAATGACAGCAACGCCTTGCCGTATGAAGAGGGAGTCGTTCGGTATGCTGTTTGAGCGTCTTATAAGCTCTCCATCTACCAAGGATTTCATCAAACGTGGGTATCTGGCACCCTATGACTATGTGGTCATCGGACAGTTCTCGCAAGACCAGCTGACCATCAACTCTTTGAAAGGACGTGGCAGTGATGGTGACTATTCCATCAAGGAGATGGATGAGAAACTGAATGTGCCTCAATCCATCAAGCGACTGTATGAGAGCGTAGTGAAGCATGCCGACGGAAAGAAGGGTATCGTATATGCCATTGACATCGACCATGCCCAGATGATTGCCTCATATTACAAGACGATGGGTATCAGGGCGGTGGCTCTGGACAGCAAGACTCCTGCCAAGACCCGTCAGCGAATGGTGGAGGCATTCAGAATGGGTGACCTGGACTGCATGGTGAACGTGAACCTCTTTGATGAGGGGTTCGACTGTCCGGATGTGGAGTATATCCAGATGGCTCGTCCTACACTCTCGCTAGCCAAGTATCTGCAGATGGTGGGGCGCGGGTTGCGCATCAATCACAAGCAGAAGGATAAGGTATGCATGATCATAGACAATGTGGGTAACTACCGTAAGTTTGGTCTGCCTGACAGGGAGCGGAACTGGGCATCGATGTATGCCGGACTGAGAGCCGGAAAGGGAACCATTCCGCCTTCTGCCAAAAAGACAAAGGGTGTGATCGTACCCAACAATGACATGGTATTTGTGGCGCAGTATGACAAGAAGAAAACGGAGCTTAGCAGCAAGCAGCGCTATGAATATCTGCAGGATGTGAAACCCTTTGAGAAATCTGGAAGATGGGGACTCCGTGTGGGGGATGATATCATCCTGCAGCCGGTATATAGGAAAATCCATGATTTCATAGGTGGTTTTGCCATCTTTGAGATTGCTCCCAACAGGGTGGGAATCCTGATCAGGAACGGCAAGGTGTATTATCCTGCAAATTATCAGGAAATCAAAATCCTCTCCGGCAACCGTGCCTTGCTCACAGAGAATGTCATCCATACCGAAGAGGTGAAACTGGATACGAAATGGGGATATTAACATATAGCACCGCATAACTATATAAAAAGGTAGTTATAGCGGTGCTATTTTTTTATGATAGATTTCGCTTCCATCAGAAGATATCCGAATGTGAATTAGAGTGGATACTCCTCGAAAGCATAGAGTACAGTGCTTAAATAACGCTCGCCAGTATCTGGCAAGAGGGCAACAATCTTCTTGCCCTTGTTCTCAGGACGCTTCGCAATCTCGGTGGCTGCAAAGGCGGCAGCACCTGATGAGATTCCTACCAGCAGACCCTCGGTCTGAGCCAGGTCACGACCTGCCTTGATGGCATCATCGTTCTGAATGTCCAATACCTCATCGATGAATTCTGAAGAGTAGGTCTCTGGAACGAAGCCGGCACCGATGCCCTGAATCTTGTGAGGACCGCTTTGTCCGCCGTTCAATACAGGCGATGTGGCAGGCTCTACGGCAATCACTTTCACGTTAGGATTCTGCTCCTTCAAGTACTTGGCGATACCCGAAATGGTTCCACCTGTTCCTACACCAGCTACGAAGATATCAATCTCGCCATCGGTATCAGCCCAGATTTCAGGTCCAGTTGTGGCATAGTGCTTGGCAGGATTGGCTGGGTTGGTAAACTGTCCCAGAATCACGGAACCCGGAATGGAATCGCGGAGCTCCTCGGCAGCCTTGATGGCGCCAGGCATTCCGTCCTTACCGCTGGTCAATCTCACTTCTGCGCCGTAAGCCTTCACCAGGTTTCTGCGCTCCACACTCATGGTTTCAGGCATGGTGAGGATGAGGTGGTAGCCCTTTACGGCTGATACCAGAGCCAAACCTACACCCGTGTTACCGCTGGTTGGTTCAATGATGGTGGCACCTGGTTTCAGAATGCCCTTCTGCTCTGCGTCTTCGATCATCGCAAGAGCGACACGATCCTTTACGCTTCCGCCAGGATTGAAGAATTCTACCTTGGCAATTACAGGAGTCTCCAAACCCTTGGATGCTGAATACTTACCCAATTCTACCAATGGGGTCTTACCGATTAAATCAGTAATCTGTTTATATATCTTTGCCATAACTGTACTCTAATTTAAATCACTAATAATTAATCACTATTCACTACTCACTACTCACTACTTTACGTAGGTAAATGCCTCATCGAGTGCCTCAATCAGGTCATCGATGTTCTCGATACCGATGCTCAGGCGAACGGTAGAAGGATAGATGTGCTGCTCCTCCAACTCCTCTGGGCTCAACTGAGAGTGGGTGGTTGTTGCTGGGTGGATAACCAGTGACTTCACGTCGGCTA
>ERZ779851.720-NODE-720-length-32435-cov-3.953397_pt1 | contig 32435 bp, 24 predicted proteins | sample MGYA00511094_ERZ779851 | MGnify/ENA primary metagenome ERZ779851 (study PRJEB29588, sample SAMEA2155512) | human gut metagenome | biome: human gut; feature: human-associated habitat; material: faeces | place: Denmark | collected 2008/2010 ...
AACACTCCACTGATTGGTTCCTTCAGCCTTCTTATCATGATACTCTGCGCTCTTTCTTGCTGCAGCGTACTCTGTCAGACGTGCACGTTTTACTTCTTTGACTTCTTTCAGAAGTGCTACATCGATTCCTTCCGGATCATAGATCCAGCCTGTAGAATCAGAACATGTAACAGGCTTAGCACCAAGCTGCTGTGCTTTCTGGATTGCATAGATAGCAACATTACCGGCACCTGAAACAGCGATTGTCTTGCCTTTGATGTCTTTGCCGTTGCACTTGAGCATTTCTTCTGTGAAGTATAATAAACCATATCCTGTAGCTTCTGTTCTTGCTAAAGATCCGCCGTATGTAAGACCTTTACCTGTTAAAACGCCTTCATATAAGTTGCGGATTCTCTTATACTGACCATACAAATAACCGATCTCACGTCCGCCTACACCGATATCACCGGCAGGAACGTCTGTATCAGCTCCGATATGCTTGCAAAGCTCTGTCATAAAGCTCTGGCAGAATGCCATAACTTCTCTGTCTGATTTACCCTTAGGATCAAAATCAGAACCACCTTTACCGCCGCCGATTGGAAGGCCTGTTAAGGAGTTTTTGAAGATCTGCTCAAATCCTAAGAATTTGATAATACCAAGGTTTACAGATGGATGGAAACGAAGACCACCCTTGTAAGGTCCAATTGCACTATTAAACTGTACACGGAAACCGTTGTTTACCTGAACCTGTCCCTTATCATCTACCCAAGGAACACGGAACATGATAATTCTTTCCGGTGTTGTTAATCTCTCTAATAAAGCGTTCTTTCTGTACTCTTCTTCGTTTGCTTCTATGACTGTACGAAGAGACTCTAATACTTCTTTGACTGCCTGATGGAATTCAGGCTGAGCTGGGTTCTTTGCAATAACCAGTTCAATGACTTCATCAACATATGACATTTTCAATGTCCTCCTTTGGTTTAATAATATACATGAAATGGACCCCATTGCCCAAGCAATATTATAAACGATATTTTTTATTTGTACAAGAGAATAATTGTATACATGTATAATAATTCTGCATTTTTTTTCAATTTTCTATGTATTTTTTCTATTTCACAACGACCGTTTTTGCTTTTGACCATGCGGAGGTATATTTTTTGCCATTGATCATTTTATAGGTGCGGATCCTTACATAATATTTCCGGTTCTTTTTCAGCTTTTTGATCGTTACCTTTTTCTTGGAGGCTGCTATTTTCTTTGTCTTTGCCTTTTTAAACTTCTTGTTTGTGGCATAAGACAGCTCATAACCGCTGACGCTTTGTTTTTTCCATGTTGCGGTAAATGCTTTGTTTCCTTTTTTCACTTTTGTAAGCGTGGTACCGACAGGTGCAACGGTTTTGACATTCAGATTATATTCATATTGGTCATCACTGTAATTGAAGATCTGGATATAGTAAGATCCTGTGTATGGTACAACCACATTCTGATTGGTACCATAATCCTTCCAGGAATTTCCAAGCTGTGCATCTTTATCAAAAAGATAAGCAATTGCCAATCCCTGTAACGGTCCAACGTTGACCTGATAGGTCCATCCTTTTTTCAGTTCTACCCGGTACACATCACACATATCCCTGTACTGCTCCGAAGCGACATTGGAAAAACCATCACCAAGCTGTCCTGTATACGGTTTGTCCGTCCGGATCTTAGTTGCTGTTTCTTTTGTGTTATTGTATTCCTTTTCAAAACAGTCGCCTGCCTGAAAATCAAAGCTGTACGCCGAAGTCTGTGCGCCCGTACAGTAAAGTGTCATATCTTCTTTGATATAATAAGTCCCTGCCAAAAGCCCACACTTCCATTGCGCTGTTGTTCTTTCATTCACTTCATCCCTGTATATCGTTAAGCATCTACCGGATGCGTCATACAAACTGAAGTCCATACCAAGCTGTCCCCAGTTCTGGCTTGTCGTTTTTTGAATCTTTGCTGTCAGCTGTCCATCCGACCGAAGTGTGAGTCTTGCTATAAACGGTGTATCATTTTCTCCCCATGCATGACTTCCGCTTGCAGTCTCTGATACAGAAACCGCTCTCTGCATTTCCTGTAATGTCAGATTTTCCCCCTGTGCGAAAACCTGTCTGCCGCCTGCAATGGCAAATAACATTACACAGGCAATTGTAAACAATACCTTCCTCATTCCTCTCTTCTTCATTTCATGCCTCCTAAAAAATAAGTATATATTTATCCTATCGTTCCTCACATAAAACCACAAGTAAAAAGCAGGTAAAATCACGGCTGGAAGAAAATAATAACAAAATATGCGCGGAGATGATACAAAATTGCTTCATTCCGAATTGTTTCCCCAAAAAACTTGTATTTCCGTAAAAACTTGTCTACAATAAATAAGTATGCTAAAAAAGCTTATTTGAGAAAGGAAATACAGCATGGACACCAGAAAAATCGTACAAAAATCAGTTAATATTTTAGTAGAATATTATGAAAACAACATCCAGCCTTTTAAAGATGCCATGGATGATGACATTCTCTGGATCGGACCTCTGCAGGGGCAGATGATCCGCGGAAAAAAGAATTTATCAGACACTTATGCATTGGAAGAACATGATCTGACTTTTGATGTATTTGACATGCAGGCTTCTGTCGTTTATTCAACAAAGCAACATTGTGAAGTATTGCTGACTTTTATCGTTGATACGCATTATCCTGATCAATCTGTCATACGTTGTCATCAACGGGTTTTATTATCCTGGCAGCATTATATTGAACATACCGAATCCGGAAAACGAATCAGCCATGATCTGATTCATAGCTGTTTTGTTTCAAATGCCATTCCGGCAGATACCCGAGATACCATTTATCCGGTTCATTTTACAGAGCTGCCATTTTCACAGGAATTCAGCGTTGCACCAAGTGGCAGACATATCACATTGCTTGGCAAGCACAAACAACAATTATATTTACTGGATAAGCAGATCATCCGCGTCCAGAGCCACAAACGCGGCAGCAAAATTTTTACACTGGATGGTGTTTTTGAATCAACAGAGTCTCCGTCCCGCATTTTCAGTGAATATCCTGATGTATTTGTCCGTGTGCACAGTATGCATCTTGTAAATCCGATCTATGTACAGTCTGTCCGCAGATTTGCACTCCTTTTACAGGACGGAACAGAGCTCCCGATCCCGGAGAAAAAATATACCGCCGTTAAACGTGAGATTGCAGAACGGCTCGGCATTTCCAAATTACCTAAAACAAAAAGCCAGGAAGCATAATGCTTCCCGGTTTTTTTATCCCTGTTTTTTCAATTCTTCTCTTCTGTCTTTCCATCCTCTGTTTCACACGGATAAGCAAGACCAATCTTTTCACGGATTTCATCCATGGCATGCATCAGACGCATAATTTCCTCATGTGGCATTGCCTCACAGGATAAAGCCTTCTTCTTTAATGCATCTCTGCAGGCAAGCACTTCATATTCATAGCCGGAAATCTGCTTTGGACATTTTCTGTACAGAATCTTTTTATAATCAGCATCATAAACAGTCATAGACTGATAATTATTGATATTCTCTATGACCATATAGCCCTTTGTTCCCTGAATGATACCAAGTCTGTCGCTGACTGCCACCATAGAGCTGTTCAGGACTGCCATTCTGCCATCCTTATAGGTCAGAGTCATGCTGTCCTGTGTATCGATCCCATCTTTCAACACTGCAGATGCCTCGATTTTATCAATATCATTTCCAAATAACATATAAGCAAAATTTAACGGATAAATACCAACATCCAAAAGCGCACCCCCTGCCAGTTTCGGATCTACCAACCTTTCCTTTTCCGTCATTTCATAACCAAGATTTGCGGTCAAAAGCTTAGGTTTCCCGATTATACCAGAATCCAGTGTCTGCTTGATCGTCTCATACATCGGAAGATAACGGACCCAGATTGCTTCCGTAATAAAGACTCCCTTTTCTTTTGCATAATCCAAAAGCTCCTGTGCCTGTGCTGCATTTACACAGAACGGTTTTTCGACAAGTACCGGCTTTCCATAATCGATACACAGCTTTGCATGGGTAAGATGTAATGTATGAGGCGTCGCAATATAAACAAGATCCAGCTTTTTATCCTGCAGCATCTCTTCATAACTGCCATATGCCTTTGTCATACCATGCTCAAATGCAAATGCCTGCGCTTTTTCCAGACTTCTGGATGCAATCGCATAAGCCTCCACGCCTCTCATTTTGCGCAATGTTTCCGCCATGACTACAGCAATCCTGCCTGCTCCGATAATACCAACTCTCATTTTAGCCATCTGTCATACCTCCTGTTTCATGTTTTTCTTTCTTCTTATTTCATTCCCATATATACTGTTATTCTATCTTTTTTTCCTGTATAAAACAAGAAAACACAGGAAAAATCCTGCGTTTTCTTATTTTTTAATATTTCAGTTCTTATCCTTCATTATGTGAAAAGAGCACAATCTGTTATTCTACATATTCCGTCTTTACATAACCTGTCTGCCCATTAAACGAAATCTTGCACCATCCATCAGCCTGCTCCATGATCAGATCATAATGCTCTCCCTGATATGCCACACCGATCTTATCCGAGGTCTCAGAAGATGATTTGCGGACATTGACCGTTTCTCTGATCGTAACCTTTCCTTTAGCCGTCAGACTTGTTGTTCCTGCGGTCTCAGCCTGGCTGTTATCTGTCTGATTTTCATCCTGTGGCTGCTCTGCCGAAGCATCTGCAGTACCTGCAGCCTGTAAATACTCACTCTTCACATAGCCATCACCGCCATTATAGCTGATACGGCTCCAGCCATTCTCTTTTGCCTCATACCTTGTCACAGTCTCGCCCATAGCAATCTGCCCGATCCTGTCGGCATTTTCGCTGTCAGAACTTCTGACATTGACAGTATCTGTAGCAGTTACCTGCTCTTCCATCACATTTTCTGTCGGCTGTTCTTCTTCAGCAGGCTGTTCTTCCTGCACTGCATCCGTCGCATCTGTTGCTTCTTCTGTATTACCCTCTGCCTGTGCCATTGCCTGGCTGACTTCCTCATCCAGCTTTGCGGACAGATTATCCATAAAGCTGCTCAGATCAGCATCCGCATCAATGGCTTCCGCATATTTTGTCTCTACCATACTGAACAGATCAACTACATCATCCTGTGCCACAACTGACTTAATATAAGCAGTCGTATTATCATCCAGATCTCCATCACAGATATACAGGCTTCCATCTTCTCTCGGACAAATATATAAAGTTGTCAGTCCCGGAGCCAGTGTACTGATATCTTTAAACTTAATCTCATAATATGCAAATGCCACATAGGAATCTGTCAGCGGACCCGGTTTTGTATAAACCTTGATATTGTCAAATTCATCAATATATGCACTTTCTTTTTCAATCTTAATCAGATCTTCCTGTGCTGCTGTATCTTTCATTGCAGTGATCGCTGCTGTATCACCAGTCGTCATAGCAGCGAAATACTGATTTACAAGTGCATTGACATCCGCATACGCATCCTCTGCCAGTGCCACATCCGGAACCGTATAATCCACTGTGCCTGCTGTCTGATTCTCACTGACGGAATTTGCGGAAATTTCATTATCTGCACCGTTATCCTCTTTCTTTGAACAGGATACAGAGACAATGATCACAACGATCAGCGCGATCAAAACTGCAATAATTGAATAAAAGGTTCTGGAATATACTTTGTCTTCTTTTAATCGTTTTCCGATTTTCCGGAAGAAAAGGGCAAGTTTATTATCTGATTTCATATCATTCACTCCTAACAAAGATACGCAGCTATGGCTGCGCAAAGTAGTAAGGCATCCTCCCACTTCGTGGATCCCTCCTTACTACATAGCGTACCCAAGAGGAATCGAACCCCCATCGGCTGAACCGGAATCAGCTGTTTTATCCGTTAAACTATGGGTACAGAGTGCAACATGCATTTGTTACAATTTTGTTACACAAGTGGTATCATAGCATACTTTTTCTCAAATAGCAAGCAACATCGACAAGCACACAGAATCTTCATAAATAAGTCAAAACAATTACATGCAGCCGTTCTATCACCCCCATGAATATTTCGCTATGATCTATGCAATAAAAGCTGTATTTCTTCCTTGTAAGGCGGGATAGTCTTTTTTTCTTCTCCTTCTGCACAAAGATACGGTGTTTCCAGAATTTTCGGAATACCCAGAAAACGCGGATCGTGCACTACCTTATACAAAGTTTCAAACCCAATCTCTCCCTTTCCGATATTGGCATGACGGTCTTTATGTGCACCGCACGGATTCATACTATCGTTGATATGAAAAACGGCAATCTGGGAAAGTCCGATCACTTCGTCAAACCTTTGGAACACACCCTCATAGTCATGCACCAGATCATATCCCGCATCATGTACATGACAGGTATCAAAACAGACTCTGAGACGATCTTTTTTCTGCACGCCGTCATAAATCATCCGGAGTTCCTCAAAGGTCCGTCCGATCTCACCGCCTTTTCCCGTCATTGTTTCGAGCGCGATCAGGACATCACTGTCATCTTCCGCAAGTACTGTATTCAGCCCTTCCACAAGCTGCGCAATACCGGCCTCTGCTCCCGCCCCTAAATGAGAGCCCGGATGCAGCACAAGGATTTTGCTTTGAAAAGCAGCCACGCGTTTCAGCTCCTGTGCCAGAAACGATACCCCAAACGTATATGTGTCCGGCTTTACGGTATTTGCCAGATTGATGATATACGGTGCGTGAATGATGATCTCCTTTACACCGCATTCTTTTGCATAGGCAAGTCCTTCTGACAGACGCAGCTCCGATACATCCTTCCGCCGTGTATTCTGCGGTGCTCCCGTATAGACCATCAGTGCATTGGCACCATAGCTTTCTGCTTCTTTTACAGAGCCTAAAAACATTTCTTTTCCGGACATTCCCACATGGGAACCTAATATAATATCATTCATAACTTCTCCTTATCCTGTCAGGGTGTTTCCCTGTGAAAATGTGCATATGCCGCATCCGTTACCACACGCCCTCTCGGTGTTCTGTTCAAAAGACCGTTCAGGATCAGATACGGCTCATATACATCCTCAATCGTACCTGCATCTTCCCCGGTCGCTGCGGCAAGTGTATCCAGTCCGACAGGACCGCCGCCGAATTTATCGATCATGGTAAGCAGGATATTCTGGTCGACATGATCCAGTCCCAGCTTATCCACACCCAGCAGATCCAGTGCGGTATCTGCCACCTTTTTTGTGATCACACCATCGTACTTGACCTGTGCAAAGTCTCTGACACGTTTTAAGATACGATTGGCAAGACGCGGCGTTCCGCGGCTTCTTCTGGCAAGCTCGTAAGCACCGTCTTCTTCTATCTCTACCTCAAGGATCCTGGCAGAATGCAGGATGATCTGTTTGAGTTCTTCCACTGTATAAAATTCCAGCTTGTGGATCACACCGAATCTGTCACGCAGCGGTGCTGTCAGAAGACCGGCTCTTGTCGTTGCTCCGACAAGTGTAAACTTAGGCAGATCCAGACGGATTGATCTGGCACTTGTTCCTTTTCCGATCATAATATCGATCGCGAAATCCTCCATTGCAGGATATAAAACCTCTTCTACCTGTCTGTTCAGGCGATGGATCTCATCCACAAAAAGAACATCCCCTTCCTGCAGATTATTTAAAATCGCAGCCATTTCTCCCGGTTTTTCGATCGCTGGTCCACTTGTTACTTTGATATTTACGCCCATTTCATTGGCAATGATCCCTGCAAGCGTTGTCTTACCAAGCCCGGGCGGTCCATACAAAAGGACATGATCGAGAGAATCCCCACGCTGCTTTGCCGCCTCAATAAACACCTTCATATTTTCCTTGGCTTTTTGTTGACCAATATAGTCATCCAGAAGCTGTGGCCGCAGTGTTTCTTCTACCTTACTGTCCTCCGGTGTGAAATTTGTCTCTATGATTCTACCAGCCATTCTGACTTTCTCCTGTATCATTCAAATTACAGCATCTGCTTTTTGTGCTATTTTCATAAACATTACATCAAATATTTCAATGCAGCCTTTAAAATATCCTCCGCATCCATATCCGCATTTGGATCTGCCTGTTTCACTGCTTTTGCAGCATCCATACTGCTGTAACCGAGTGCAGTCAGGGCATCTATTGCATCCTTGCGGTTATTCGGTTCCGTACTTCCCACCGTTTCATCCGCAAGCTGCCCCAGCAGCGTATCTGCCTGATAATCCAGCTCTACCTTATCCTTCAGCTCCAGCACAAGACGTTCTGCCGTCTTTTTGCCAATGCCCGGTGCTTTGGAAATCGTCTTTATATCTCCCGCATAGATTGCATAGCGGAGATCTTCCGCCGAAAATGCAGACAAAATAGAAGCTGCCCCTTTCGGTCCGATACCACTGACCGTGATCAGCTTTTTAAACAGAGACAGTTCATCTTTACTGATGAAGCCATATAACTGGAACGCATCCTCCTTGACATAAGTGTAAGTATAGATCTTTACTTCACTGCCAGATGCCAGCATCTGCGATGCCAGTGCGCCGCCTGTCAGAATACGGATCCCAAGACCGTTGACATCTACGATCACACAATCCTCTTCTATTTCTTCCAAAATACCTTTTACATATCCGATCATATATTCTGTTCCTTACCTTTGTTTATTACCAAAAACCTGTATGGGGAGCTTCTGCTTCATACATCATTTATTTCCTGTCACTGTGAATAAAAGCAGCTCTCCTGTCATACATAAGCTGTCCCAGGATCCCGTTACAAAGCCCTGTTACCATACCCATGAGCAGCAGATACGGCAGATAATACCACATGGCTGTTCCAAGGAGCACAAGCGCCACCAGAAACTGCCCTATATTATGAGAAATACCACCCAGCACACTGACCGGCCTGATGGAAAGATGCCTCTTCTTTGTCAGCCACATGACAAAAAAGCTGACCATAGCGCCTGCCAGACTGTATAAAATGCTGAACAGATTACCAAACAAAAATCCGGAAAGCAGAATACGGAGTATATTGACGCAGACCGCCTCTTTTGCTCCTATCAGGTAAAGCAGCAGCACGATCACCATATTTGGCAGTCCCAGTTTTGCGCCCGGAATTCCCACAAAAACAGGCAGGATGCTCTCTATATAAGACAAAATCATGGCAAGTGCCACGCACAGTCCTAAAACCGTTATTTTCTTTGTCTGCAATCTGTTTTCTCTCCTTATCGGATCATTTAATTTACAACTGCATCCATCTGTTTTTCCCCGGATCCTGTTATCTGTATGATAAACTTATGCGGCAGACAGATGATACTCTGTCCGTTTTGCGAAATTGCCATGGAATGGACACAGACCTGATTTTTGCAGTCGGAAGCCGTTACACCTGCCTTTCCGTCTTTGATCGTCAGCTCGTTATATCCATACTCTGTTTCTATCCGGATCACCTGTTCCCGTTTGAGGCTGTACGTGCCATAGCTTTTTCCATCCACAGTCACCACGATCTGCACCGCTCCATCCGTGCTAAGTGCCTTTTGTGCAGCGATCAGCAGCCCTGCCAGCAGCAGGACAAAAATACAGATTGTCATTGTCGGATGCTTTTTTATTATTTGTTTCATACTTGTTTATAGTACCATGTTCCCATGCATTTGGCAATGATTACAACATATTTTATCGAGCATATGTTCGGTTTTTCAAAAAAACAAAAGGCAGGTTCCAGTCAAATGGTTCCTGCCCTTCTTTCCCTGATATTGATTTTCATTATACAATATTATGATGTCAGGGGGAAAAGCCCCGACTTTGATGCCTACGAATTGTTTCGTGCTACGCACTCCCACAATTCTACCCATATTCGCATATCGTGGGATTATCATCCCACTTTTATGCGAATATCGGGACGGGTCCCAAGGTCTTTCACCCACCTATGAGCAAGCTCATGTGGGTTTAGACCTTTTGACCCTAGCATCATATTATTTCTGGTTGATATAATTTACAAGTCCCTGTGCAGCAATGATCTTCTGCATAAACGGAGGGAATGCCTGCCCTTTATATTCGGTTCCTTTCGTGCGGTTATATATCATACCGGTATCAAAATTGACTTCTACCGTATCGCCTGCTTCAATATTTTTGACTGCTTCCGGGCATTCAATGATCGGAAGTCCGATATTGATCGCATTGCGGTAGAAAATTCTGGCAAAGGTCTCCGCAATGACACAGCTGACACCAGCCGCCTTGATGGCGATCGGTGCATGCTCACGGGAAGATCCGCAGCCAAAGTTTTTATCTGCTACGATAATATCTCCTTTTTTTACTTTTTTGACAAACTCTGTATCAATATCTTCCATACAGTGTGTGGCAAGTTCTGCAGGATCTGAAGAATTCAGATATCTTGCAGGAATGATTACGTCTGTATCTACATTATCTCCATATCTGAAGACTGTTCCGATTGCATTTTCCATTTTCATATCCTCCTTACAGTTTCGCCGGATCTGAAATATGTCCGGTAATTGCGCTTGCTGCTGCGACTGCAGGAGAAGCCAGATAAATTTCACTTGTTACATGACCCATACGGCCTACAAAGTTACGATTGGTCGTGGATACACATCTTTCATTTTCTGCCAGAATACCCATATAACCGCCCAAACAAGGTCCACAGGTCGGAGTGCTGACAACGCCGCCTGCTTCGATAAAGATCTTTAACAGACCTTCTTCCATTGCCTGCAGATAGATTGCCTGTGTAGCAGGAATGACGATAAGGCGCATGCCCTTTGCCACCTTTCTGCCCTTTAAGATCTCAGCCGCACATCTCAGATCGTCGATACGTCCGTTTGTACAGGAACCGATCACTACCTGGTCGATCTTGAGTGCCGGATCGATCTCATCGATCGTATGTGTATTTTCCGGCAGATGCGGAAATGCAACTGTTGACTTTAAGGTACTTAAGTCAATGGTGTACTCCTCATCATAAACCGCATCCTCATCTGCTTCATATACGGTATATTTCTTTGTGGAATGTTCCTCCATATAAGCGATCGCTTTTTCATCAACCGGGAAGATACCGTTCTTTCCGCCAGCCTCGATCGCCATATTGGCAATGGTAAATCTGTCATCCATGGAAAGATTTTTGATGCCTTCTCCGACAAACTCCATGGATTTGTAAAGTGCACCGTCTACACCGATCATCCCGATGATATGTAAGATCACATCTTTACCGCTGATATATTTATTTGGCTTACCGACCAGATTGAATTTGATCGCGCCCGGTACTTTAAACCATGCTTTTCCGGTAGCCATATCTGTAGAACCGACACCTGTTGAGAAAGCACCAAGTGCACCATATGTACAGGTATGGGAATCCGCACCGATGATCACATCGCCCGCAACTGTCAGACCTTTTTCCGGCAGAAGTGCATGCTCAATACCCATCTGTCCGACTTCAAAATAATTGGTGATCTGGTTACGATAAGCAAACTCTCTGACGCATTTACAATGCTCAGCAGATTTAATATCTTTATTCGGTACAAAATGATCCGGAACAAGGGCGATCTTATCCTTATCAAATACACCGTCCACTTTCATTTTGCTCATTTCCTTGATCGCAACAGGGCTGGTAATATCATTTCCAAGTACCAGATCAAGGTCAGCTTCGATCAACTGACCGGCTTCTACCTTGTCAAGACCCGCATGCGCTGCAAGTATTTTTTGTGTCATTGTCATACCCATTGACATGTCCTCCTACCTTATCCGCATTGTGCCACACCTGTCCGGCAGGACAGGTTATGCCACTTTTCTTTGTATACAGTATAACAGATAATATACTATAATCCAAATACATATTGTTTATATTTACTATGAATTATATTTATGATACACTGAAACCAGGATGTTGGAGGCAAAAGCCCCGGCTTTGATGATATGCTTTCCTGATAATCTGCGAAAGCACTCTATGAACCGGTCATAAGCACAGAAAGGGAACACATGGAAAACAATTTAAACTTGTACTATATTTTCTATACCGTAGCACTGCATAAAAATATTTCAGGTGCAGCCAAGGAGCTGTATATCAGCCAGCCTGCGATCTCAAAAGCAATCTCCAAGCTGGAGCAGAGTCTGGATGTCATTTTATTTCACCGTTCTTCCCGCGGCGTTACACTTACCATGGAAGGAGAACTGCTTTTTACACAGGTACAGACCGCATTTTCCGCGATCCGTCATGGCGAGGAGCAGCTCAAGAAAGTAAACGAGCTTGGCATTTCCCAGATCTCCATCGGTGTCAGCATCACACTTTGTAAATATGTGCTTCTGCCCTATCTGCAGCAGTTTGTCAAGGACAACCCACATATCAAGGTGACGATCACCTGCCATCCGACGATGGAAACGCTGCGCGATATTGATAATTCCGTTACGGATATCGGTGTTGTCGGAATCCCCAGCCTGCCAAACGGGCTGACCTATATTCCGTTCCGTGAAATTCAGGATGCATTTGTCACAACAGACCGCTATCTGGAAAATCTGAAGATCCGTGTCGGAAATGACCGGAAGGCAATTTTAAACAATGCAACCTTTATGATGCTGAACAAAGAGAATATTTCCCGTAAATATGTGGATATGTATTTATCCTCCCACCAGATCACCATGGATAACATCATTGAGATCAATACGATGGATCTGCTGATCGAGCTGGCAAAGATCGACCTCGGAATTGCCTGTGTCATCAAGGATTTTGTCAAAGATGAGCTGGATGACCACTCTTTAACAGAAGTGAGTCTCGGACGTGCCATTCCCAAACGAAAGCTTGGACTTGTGTACAAGGATGATACGATCATGACGGATGCAATGAAGAAATTTATCTCCTATTTTACGGAGTCATAGTAGAATAAATAGCAAATTATAAATATAAAAGGAAAACATATGTATGCAATCACGTTTGACTCCCCTGCGATTTGCTCGAAGCATATTTTGCACGCGCTCCGGGCACAAAAGAGCATTGTGCGCTCTCCGCTGCGGCAAATGCTTCGCAAATCTCGGTCGTCTACACTATCGATTGCATATCATATGTTTTTCTTTTTATATGTTTTCTCTTTTCCTTATATATTCTCAGTATATCGGCAATTCGGGAATCCCATACAGCCCCAGAACTCTCCATAACGACCGTTCCGTTTCTTTAATGGTTGCTTACATAACGGACACAGCTTTACATTTACATTTTTATGTCCATTCAATTCTTCTCCCATTCGTTCAAATATCTTCTGATTCATTCTGCAGTCTGCCAGAGCACGATGTGCACCATCTGTAGAAATACCATAGTAATCTGCCAGATCAGATAATTTTCGATGTTTCCATTCCGGGAAACAGACTTTTGCGACACGCAAAGTATCTATGTAATCATTTGCTATCGTTTTTCCAAAATACTTTTCGGAATCTTTGCAAATAAATGGAATATCAAATGTATGGATATTATGCCCTACTAAAATGTCTTCTCCCACAAATTCTAAAAAGCGTTCCAAAACTTCTTTGCAGAAGGGTGCATGACGAACCATCTCATCTGTTATATTGTTTACCCGTGTTGCATCATAGGGAATTGGTCTGCATGGATTTACCAGTTCACTGAACTCCTCTACCACTTTCCCATTACGTACTTTTACCGCTGAAATCTCAATGATCTCATCTTTCGAGATCATGACTCCTGTCGTTTCCAGATCAAAAACGACATAATCCAGTACGTATTTCGTTAATATCTTTCCTTTGTTTTTTCCTAACATATAGCCCCTGTTTTAAATAATCTTATTGTTTTGTTTGTTGAACATATGTTCTCTCTGTGTTATACTGTTATTGTGTAATTGAAAGGAAAGCAGGATGTGATTTTTCGATTATTAGATGCCCTCTAGTTTTACGAAAGAGAGGGTGATGCCCTATGAACACAATGGAAGTTTTAACTTTATTGTTAGTAGTATTTGCGGCTCTGTCATACATAGACAATCATAATAACAAAAAGAAATAAGCATCCCACCCGACCAAAGTGATAATGCTTATTTCTTTTGCTTTATCCACTGAGGGCAAATCGGATAATCACATCCGATTACCTTTCTAAGTAGATTATACATCAGGGCATTTGAGAAATCAAGTGCCCTTTTCAGTCCTCATATGCAGTCCATATATACGTCCATACATATATGCCTCACGGCACTAGATCAAGTACGAAAATAAAATACAGCAGGTTACCTAAACGGAATATGAATAAAAGATTTAGGTAAGTCTGCTGTATTATGATTTCGTAAATCTGGCAAAATATAAGTAACTGCAAGTATTTGTGGTTCAGACACCTATCCCTTCTGACATAACCAGTCGGGATGTTACTGATGACAATACACCAGTAAGCAAACTGCATGACACGAAAGCAACAATATGATAAAAAACTGATTAAAAAACTGAACCCGTTCTGTTTAAAGATGGGCAAGGTAATTTCTTGTGCTCTCCGTCAAGACTATACAGATCAAGGCTATGTCCCGATCCTACTTTGAAGCGTCCCGTACCTGACAAGCCACTTATATCTACCAAGAAAGAAGAATGATTTACAGTTATTATAATAACATCGTCACAATCCGCAGTCAAGTGACCCATGTGGGTAGTTTGGATTGAAAAAACCACAAGTTCACGCCAAGGTGCACCTTTGAACATATTTCTATTTTTCTTGTATAAACTGAAATTATGTGATATATTTAATCTATACAAAGAGGGAAACCAGAGAAGCGGCTTACCCCGAACACTATAGCATCAACCTTTTGTAAGGTCAGCCGTCATTATTCGCAGTAATGGCGGCTATTTTCGTTTATCCCTGAAAATCTTATAGCAAAGACTTACAAGGGCGCAAATGAATATTCCAATCTGAATCAAATCAGCGTATGTAACATACATTGGCAACGCCCTCCTTTCTTTCGTCTGGAGGGTTAGCCCCTCCGATAGAGGGTAAGCCGCCCGGCTCTCTGGTTTCCCATGCATAAAGTATATCATGATATGCTGCTCTACACAATCAGGATCCAAATACCAAATTTATATATTGTAACTGTTAAAACTTTTTCCTTACCATCAATAACTATATAACATAAAATCAGATAATAACACACGTAGGCTATGATATCCTCCAGCAATAGAAAAATAATCACCATTATTATAATATCTGATTTCTAACCATTCTGCATCACCTAGATCTATTTCTGGCACATCTACAGGGCTTATTGCCCTACTTAAAATAGGAGATGTATATAGATTCTGATATTTATCACCTTTTTTTGAATATATTTCTATCCAGCCTTCTAACTGTACATCTGCCCTGTTTTCACTTTCATCCGATACAGCTATTACACCGGTCAGCTCCGAGTATTTTTGTCCCAGGTAAAATGTAGCATATCCATAGCCTGTATCCCCCTCTGCCCTGGTTGAAAAGATATTTCCTAAAGTATACCTATTACCTACGCTATCCTCTACCGCCTTATCCTCGATCAGTTCAAAATATCTTGATGCAGATATTTTGAACTTTGAAAGTTCAATAGGCATATTACTATTTATCTCGGACAGCTTTTCTTTCAAAGTGGACGTATCATCAACAATAGGCATCGCATCCGTGAGTAGATTTTTTGCATCATCATATCTTTTCTCAGTTATCATATCATTCGCCCGCTCGATAACAATCGCACTATAGTTTTCTGAGTAATTTTGATACAATGCTTTAATACTTTCCGCATCTATGTTACTGTTTTTCAATGCAGATAATGCTTGTATGTATTCCCCATTATTCCAGTAATCCGTAGCCACCTTTATCGTATCTTCAATATTTTTCCGAAAAGCTTCGTCATCCATTTTCCCCTGCAGCTCTGCAACCTGTTTTTCCAACGATGATACCATTCCCTCTAATTTTTCGTTATCTTCCATTAAAGATTCATAAGAGGACTCTGTTACCACTACCTCATCACCATTGTATACAAAGGTAAATGATGGTGATTTCTGAAAAATACTTTGTACAATAAGTGTTAATAGAACCCCTCCTATACCACTACATGTAACTTTTAAAAACCCTATCAGTTTCCCTTTCATTATCATAGACACCTCCTTTTTACCATATACATAAATATTCTCTATCCCCCTATCAATTAAAGGATATATGAAATGACTTGTCCACTTCAACTGATTTATTTTATCTTATAAAATTTCGGCATATCTTCTGATTTACAGGCACAAATTTGACAATATCTCCTATTTAAACCACATTTTTTATTATTTTCTGTGTACTTTTTAATATAAATACAGTATAATTATAGTACAATATCAATAAACACAAAATCATTTACTATCTTTTTTACATTTTCGTACAGATTTTGTGCCTAAAACCAAGCTACAGTATGTTCATAAAATATAGCTGACTATTTTAATGGCACACTTGTTGCATAATAAAATATAAGGAGAATATACAAATGAAGATATATAAATTCGTCAAATCAGGACATACTGTAAAATCATACAAGAGCATAAATAATCAGACACCAAAAAGTAAATCCGCAAAATTGAAGAATCTATTTTTAATGGGTTCCCCAGTACTGATTTCCAGCATTGGGATCTTTATTTCTTTAACTCCCTATGCAACTATAAGGACAGGAGGAATCATCACCGTCATTATATTAACAATAGTTGCTATAGCTGCTATTATATATTACAACAATGAGGATAATAAAACTGAAGTACATTACAAAAAATTGGAATGCGACTATCAATCTCTTATAGAAATAATGGCACATATGGACAATCAGACTAAGACCAGTGCATTTACTGTAGCCGCATTTTCAAAGCTTTCCGAAGACTGGGCATCCACAATCAACTCGTTTGCATATAATGTCCAGAATAATGGATGTGTCTCTAATAAGGCATGGAACAAAGACAAAATCATTGATTCTATCTGTGTACACTGCAGAGATATGATCCAGCAATACTGCGGTAAAAAAGATAATTCCAAAATATCTGTAAATGTCGTAACATTGACAACTGATGAAAAAGGCGAACAATATGTTCAGATGACTTCCCACTCCAGCCCCATGTCCATGAGACCAAGGGCATGTAAAAAAAAGGAACGTCTTAAAGACAGTTTATATTACTACGCTAGGCTTATTGAAGACCAGTTCTCTGACTTAGATATAGCAGTAAATAATGAAGAAATTCTCCAAAGATTTGAAAAAATATCGCGGACAACTGATCTTTCAAAATACACACAATATATAGCTGTTCCTCTATATTGTAAAGGCGAACATATGCTTGGTGTGTTACAGGTCGTAACAAAGCATGACTATATTATTGAAGATAATAAGATCACACTTGAAGAATTCGCCACGGAGAATATTATACCTTATTCAGACCTTGTTATTCTCGTAGAAAAAATATACAATGGTTTATACGCAACCCCTACAACCATCAATAAGGAGATCTAACAATGGCAAAATTGAAGAAGAGGAAGAAAACTGAAAACATGTTAGATATGTCTTCCCGCTCGAAGATTAGTTTTACCAAAGATATGCCAGAAAAAACATGGACTATAGATGATCAGTCAAAATATCTACAGAAAAAAATGACTAATTATGACGGTTATATAAAAGAACTATTTACTGCCTATGCCGACCACCTTGACTGCGATATCGAAATATCGTGTCATGCACAACCCAACCATATTATTGCGAAATATGAATATTTAAGAAAAAGAAATCCTGAAAATGTACAGAATAGACTCAGTTTGTATGCAGAATATTTGGATTCAATGAAACACGTAAAAGAATAAAAATAAGTAAAAAAAAGAAAGGCAGCATTGTATTCATGAAAAAAAAATCTACTAATACAATTCAAGTTAGAAATAATGCATTTTCAGATGCGGCTCTACACCCACCAGAGAATACCAGAATAAATCTCCCCCAAAAACCAAGAAGATTAAACTTTCCTTTTATAAATTCAGTACCCACTTTAAAATTTGCCCCCAATAGCACTGTTGACATTTTTGAAAAAATCACAAAAGGAATAGATAGGAAAGAGACAGAATCTTATGAGTCACAGATAAAACAAGTTATACATTCAAACAGACATTACCTAAACCGCGATCTGATAAAGTCAGAAGCAGATAAGTTTAGAGATTCCGAAAATATATAGATTTTAAATCAGTACAATCTATTCACCAGATGAGGTACATTAGAAATGGACAATATAAGTAATCTATCAGATAATAATTATTCCATCGTCCCTATTGCCAAGTACACCCCGGAGCTAACATTTCATTCTGAAAAAGCTCCAGGCTTAGAAAGATACTACAGCCCAGAACTAGCATTTCATTCTGAAAAAGCTCCAGGCTTAGAAAGATATTTAAAAAAGAGAGCTAGGGTGGAAGATATGATCAATAGGGCAAGAACTTACCTGATTATAGATAAGGCAACAAAGGAAATAGCAGCATATTTTACCTTAAAGACGGGACTTATAACTGAACCGGTAAATTTTTATCATTCCAGATCCCGTACATGGACTCCTATTGATAGAGATACCCCATTTGACACAATTTCTGCCATCGAGCTTACAAATATTGCAGTAAATGATCTCTACAGAAAAAACCATCCTATCAAAGAGTGCTTCATGGCATATTTGTTAGATCAGTTTATACTACCTATAATTGATATCGTACAAGAGTATATAGGAATTGAACGCTTATACTTATTTGCACTTCCCCAAAAGAGACTTGTCAATTATTATGAATACCTCGGGTTTAAAAAGGTTTCTTTTGGAGAAAGCTGTTACTATAACCAACATATAAGACCACAATACGACGATCACTGTATATTTATGTATGCAGAAATACCTTTTCATAACTCAGCTCATTACTAGAGAATATTACATACGGCCTGCAGAGCAACTTGATTTTTATATCTCTTACTTTGCAGGCTGTCATTTTGATATATACCCGTGAAAATAGACAATTTCAAGGCTTCAAATAATGGTAATATTGTATATTTACTGCATTAAATGTATGTTATATAATATACTTAGAAAAAGAAATACAGATCACTACTCGTAAAGGAGGTTTTTTATATGAGAAAGAACAGATTATTTGACCACATGATCATTGCTACGTTAGTTTTATCATTTATCATCGGATCAGCTTCATCATATGTATCTGCTGAATCTGTATCAGAGAATGACACTACTGTTATCTCCGTATCTGAGAACTCAGATATCACCACTGAAAGTATCCTGATCAATACAGAGGATAACCTAAATCCTTATGGACATCACAAGGATTTTGTACAAAGCCAGCGAGACACTTTAATAAAAGAAGGTTATCAGTTTATCGACCTAGATCTTCCTAACAATGGAACATGGGGATACGACCAGACATTTGCAAGAACTGAACTATTTTCTGAATTTAATAAAGCAAGAATGGATACAAAAAACTGGTGGTACGTAAGTGATAATGACGGAAGCAAAACCGCAATTTCTATCAGCAACAATTATGTATATGATACCGAATTAGAAAAAGCTGCTATGCAGAGAGCAGCAGAACTTTTATTCGCATATATCCACGCAAGACCTGACAGAGTAAATTACAGTGAAGTGTATGACACAGTTAACAGCCCCTATCAATGGTCAAGAGGTTATAATGAAATGATCAGTTTTGCCCCCATGGACACATTTGGCGCCAATGATCAAAGAGTTTTGATAGAACCTACAGCAGAAGGTATCGTATATGGCTTCATGGAATCATATGAAAACATGCCTGGTGCTCAGCTCCATAGGAAGTGTATCTTAACTGATAAATACTATCGTATCGGTATCGGTGTAGTAAAACTTGCAGATGGACACAGATTCGTAGCTGTTGAAGTATCAGAAGATAAAACTGCAGACGGAGAATATATCCCCGTATATTCTGATACTGATCCAGTAGATGGTTACAAAGAAACTACAGTGCAGATTGCATATAAGCCAAATGACACAAATAGATGTCTGCACAGTGTTATCAATGTATTATCCCCTATAAAAGAAAACGAACTGGGTGGATATATAAAACTGATACCCGGCGAAGCATTTAACCTGTCACAGGAATGGTTCTCAAGAAACCAGAAATCTTCCTCTGCCTTTGGTCTGTGTACCGGTACTGACTCATTATTTTTTAATCCATCTAATGGGCAATGGAAAAGTGACAACACAGATATAGCAGATGTCACTGACAACAGGATCATTGCCAAGAACCCGGGAACTACGGATATTAACTTTACTGATATAACAGATGGACATGTAGTTGGATCGGTAAAAGTTACCGTTCCAGAGCCAGTCTTACAGTCTGCTGCTGCCACATACGATAACGGAAACACACTTATAGGCACTACCATTTACGGAGACGACGTAACACTCACGAACCACTTTGACTATGGCGAGGATGAAGATGTTACCCTCAGTGACTATGGCGTATACAGCTTTACGGTTTCCAAGGAAGGCACAAACACCTTTACCTTTAACCACCCGGATGCTCCGGCAGGTACAACGATCCCTGTTACCCTGACAGTACAGGGCATCAAGGAAACACCTGCTCCAAAGCCGCCTAAGAAAGAAGAATCCACCGTAAAGCCTGCTGCCCCTTCTACAAATATAGAAATCGCTGGAAATGCAGGCAATACACGCACATTATATTCACAGAAGATCACTGTCGCAGAGAAGTTCCGCAAAACCTTTACGATCAGCCGCAGGAAGCTCAAAAAGTTCAGCAGGGTCTATAAGATAAACGCAAAGGTAACCCCATTAGATGGCGGCGTAGGTCATGGACTTGTAAGCTATAAGGTAACGAAATACCCAAAGGGTGCAAGGAAATATATAACTGTCAACAAGAAAGGCAAGATCACCATTAAGCGGAATGCTAAAAAAGGCACCTACAAGATCAAAATCACTGCAAACAGCGTATCCAACCGCCTTAAAAAAGCTTCCAAGACCATTACCATTAAAGTTAAATAGATTATAAAAATAAGAGATCCAAACCTGATATGATAATATCAATCAGTTGGATCTCTTTTCCAATTACCACCATTCACATGGTCAGATGTTGGCATTCATATTATGATAGAATAATCTCTCTCTTCTCCAAAAGCTGTTCATATTTCTCTTTCAGTTCATCTTTATGTTCTGTCAGATCAGACATTACTTCCTGCCTGATCTGTTTTGACATGGCTGCCACCCTTTCGACTGTCTCCTGTGAGATGCAAGTAGGTGTCAGTTCCACTTCGTCTGTAAGCAGTATATGACGCTTGATGAGATCTTCCGCTCTTTCCAGATCAGCATTTTTTCCTCCCATACATCCGTTTCCTATCTCTCCGATCAGAATCTTTTCTCCTGTAAGACCGGCATAAAATATTTTAACGCAGGTTGACACACTTGTACGATCAGATATATTTACCATATAATCTCCCATTGTCATGCATCCGGTAATTATGGATACTTCCTTTGCTTTAATTCCAAGAAGTTCTGCCATCAGCCAGTGTCCGGCTTCATGCGCCGCTTTCACTTCACTGGTTATTTCCGGTGTCTTTAATAGTGTAGCCGATCCTTCTGATTCCAGACGATAATATGTTTCCTTTTCACAATACCCCATGCCAACTTTCACACAGTCTTTGATAAAGAAAAACAATATACACAAAAGAAAGAAGGCTTCTACGAACTGCAGTGTGCCATCTACATCCCCTGCCAGTACCAGTTTCTTCAAATTTTCCATAATATTCCCATAAATAGGTAATACTACGTCAGCGAAAACCAATGCCATGATCAGGAGCTTGACAGTTACCCTGATGTATCTATTCTTCCTAAGTTCATCTATCTTTTTTACAATGTTTCTTATGTTTTTCATCTTTTTTTCCTCCTACCTCTACAGGAATCCGCAGCCCGTAAAGAGCATAGCGGATACCGCCATCATCAGTAACCCCGTAATATATTTCTTTTTCATATTTTTCCCTTTCTTTTATAGCTCCTAGCCGTTCTTTTTACCTGTGGCCAGACAGTGCATCATATCAAGCATAAATATCCCTGCTATCAGAAACCCAAGAAAAATTATCGCCATCAAAGGGTTTTTGGCACCTGACAGCTGCTCCAACATCCCCTTGTTTATTCCGACAAGCATCAGATAACTACCCAGTGCAAAGCACATGGAGATCAGACATACCACACCGTCCCTTTTCAGTCCTGCCCGCTCCTTTTCACTGATAATGGGCTTCTCATATGCAATCACGTTTCCTCTCATGTATTCTGCGCCCATATAAACTGCACTGAACAAGCAATATACCAAAAATATCTGAACAAGAACAGGAACTGCCTCAATAGCACCTCTTGCCATAAGAGCAATTATATAGCCGAGTTTATCCGAATACCAAAGGTTATTACTGGCTGCATAAAGGCTGATCATTATATAAACAAAATGACCGATAAATGCCATATAGGTTAGCATTTCCAGGCATCTAAAGGCAGTCATTACCCGCTTATATCTTTTCAGTTCTCCTGCTTCAGTCCCTTCCTTTGCAGGATCGCCTTTTATGCCTTTTATAAAGTCCAGAATTTCTCTCCTTTTTCTCAAAAAAAACAATACATACATCACTATATCCTTCATTGCTTTACCTCTTTTCTCGTTTTATATAACCGGGCAGCAACATAGTTACTGCCCGGTCGTTCTGGCAGGTCTGTCTGCCGGTTATTTTTTTATAACTTTCAGCTTGATCTTAGCCTTTACTTTACTGCCATCCGTTGATGATGCCGTGATGGTAACGCGTCCGGCTTTCTTTGCTTTTACAACACCGTTTTTGGAAACTGTTGCAACCTTCGGATCTGACGAAGACCATTTTAACCTCGTATTTGCATCCTCATACTTTGCACTTGTTTTTACTGTTGTTTTCAGCCTCAGTTTTGTCCCTGCTTTGATAGTGTTTGCCTTTACCGGAGTGATCGTTACGCCGGTTACCTTGCTTGCCAGTATCTTTACCTTAAAGGTACCGGTAACACCGCTCTTAGCCGCAGCACTGATCACAACCGTATGTCCGCCGCCGGCTTTCTTTGTTGTTACAACGCCCTTATCATTTACGGTTGCCCACTCTTCATTTGAAGATGACCAGACAATGGATTTATCAACGTCTTTCTCTCTTCCTGTCCAGGTAAGATCTGTTTTCAGCCTGATCTTGTCCCCGGCATATACTTCACGTTTGCTGTCCGTGCTGACTTTAATATCCGTCACGACGCTCTTTACGATCCTGATCTTATAAGAAGCTGTTTTACCGGACATATCAAGGGCACGTGCCGTAATGGTCACGGTATGTCCCAGTCCTTCCTCATACGCTTTTACAACACCATTCTTACCAACGCTTGCCCACTCTTCATTTGAGGACGACCATGCGACTTTTTTGATAACGTCTTTTTTATTTCCGCTGAACGTAAACTTCGGTTCCAGTTTCAGCTTCTTTCCGATATTCAGAGTCTTTCTGTTTTCTTTCTGGGTGATCTTCAGCTTCTTTACGGCTCCCTTTGTGATGGACACGGTATAACTTGCGCTGCTTCCGCTTCCATCAAGGGCTTTACAGGTAATGATCACGCTTTTGCCCTTTCCTGCTTTCTTTGCTTTTACAACACCGTCTTTATCAACGCTTGCCCACTTTGGATTTGAAGATGTCCATGAAACATTTTTGTTATTCGCATTGTCAGGATATATCTTCGCATTGACCTGAAGCTTTCCGGTATATGCGATCTGGGATACTTCTGCAGAAAGACCGATCCGTTTTACATAAACGGCCTTTTCCGTACCGCCTGATGGCTTTGCTGCGTCAGATGCGGGTTTTCTAGAAGGCTTCGGTGATGGTGATACAGCCGGGTCATCAGCCTCTCCCGGATCATCAGACGGGGATGGCGAAGGAGACGGAGAGACATCTTCTTTCTTATCTCCCGTACCTACCTGTACAGACACATATACATTCTTCTCACAGACCTTTTTCCCATTTACATATGCTGTCACATTAACTACGGCCGTACCCGCCTTTATTGCCGTCAGCATTCCGTCTCCGTTTATGGATGCATATACACCATCAGCTTCATATACAAACTCGGCTCCCTCTACTACGTTTCCATTTTTATCTTTTAAAACAAACTCTGCTTTCCTTGTTTCTCCGGTTTCCAGCCCTTTCAGCTGCTCCCGGTTTGACACTGCTACCGTATAACCGGAAGTATCCGTTGGCACATCCGGAACCTCTCCTTTTTCCTTTACGGTTACCGGAACTACTTTCTTTGCTGTACCTTCCTTGCTTGCAAGGGTTACTGTTACGGACGCTGTGCCTGCTTTTTTTGCTGTTACAAGTCCTGCTTCCGAAACCTGTGCTACGTCTGCATCAGAACTTGCAAAAGAGAGTTTTACATCGGTAAGTCCTGCCGGAGCATAGGAAACAGAAAGCTTAAGGCTCTGTCCCTCAGTCATATTTTTAAAAGAAGATGCATTTGTTACGCTTATGCTCACATCATCAGCCGGGACATCCGGTGTATCTGATGCATCACCTGACACAGATATGCTGACCGTCTTTGTAAACTTTCCATCTGCTGTAGAAGCAGTCACGACTGCCGTGCCTTTTTTCAGACCGGAAACAGTACCGTCACTGTCCACAGATGCAACAGACGTATTACTGCTCTTCCATCTGACGGAAGGTATTTCATCACTGCCCTGTACGTGCCATGCAGCCACAAGGTTTTTGCTCTGTCCCGGTTTCAGTGTAACGCTGCTTACTACAGCATCATCACATCTGATATCCAGCGCATCCACAATAACCATGCATTCCGCTTTCAAGCCGTTATACTCTGCCGTGATAGTGCAGCTTCCCACACCCTTTGCCGTAATAGTCCCTGCATCACTTACCTGTGCCACATTTCCATTGGATGAGGTAAGTGTCACTACCGGATTTCCTGCAACTTCTGCCGGTTCAAGAGAAACCGTTATCTGCTGTGTGCCTCCTTTGGGCAGGACAACAGATGATGGTAATAGATTGATGGCAGATACCTGTCCTGTTACATATACGGTACACGTATCCGTAAAACCGCCGCAGGTTACCTTAATAACTGCAGTGCCAAAAGAAATGCCTTCCACATTTCCATCTTCATCTACTGTTGCAATGGAAGGATCATTACTTTCCCATGTAAAAGAGACCAGATCCGTTGTATCATTTGGAAGTGCCTGTGCAACAAGCTGTGTCTTTTTCCCTTTCATTACTGCAGTTTCATGTTTATTAAGCTCTACCCCGGTCATCTGCCCCGTCACGGTAACCACGCAGCTGTCCGTGTAGTTTGTACCATCGATCTTTACTGTAATAGTCGCATGGCCATAATCAAGGGCAGTAACTTTTCCTGCATCATCTACTGATACTTTAGACGGATCTGAGCTTTCCCATTTATAATCTGCCTTTTCCGTATTTCCCTGCGGCAGGTTCTCGGCGGTCAGGCGGCCGCTTCTGCCCTTTCTTAAAGTTAGTGTCTCCTTATCAAGTTTTACACCTGTATAGGATTTTCCTACCGTTATGGTACATTCGTTTGATATTACATTTCCAACCCTGCATGTGACCTTTGCGCTGCCATATGCCCTGCCTTTGACATTTCCATCCTTATCCACGGACACGGTATCAGGATCTGAGCTTTCCCATACGCAGCCGGTCAGATCTGCCGTATCAGGTTCATAGGAAACCTTCAGTTTTTTCGTTTCATTTAAAGAAAGCGTTTCCGTTTTCGGAAGTGTAATGGATGTTGGAGCTGACACGATCATGATCTCCCTTGTATCAGATGCCACTACCGTATCATTCTTATTTTTAAGGACTGCCGTTACCTCTGTCGGCCCGCCGACCTTCTTTGGTGTGATAAGACCCGTTGTTGAGACGCTTAAAAATTCATCCGTTGAGCATGAATATGCTATCCCATAATCATCAGGATTGCTTATGCCGCTTATCTTTGCCTGTATCATTACCGTATTATCCTGTATATCAACTGCGCTTTCCGGGGCTGTGATGGCAATAGCCGGGGCACTGTCAGAATGATTGTCCGTAAACAGCTTGATACGGAGTGATTCTTTATCATTAACAGCCTGTACATTTGTACCGTCTGTAGAGATAAGTCCATTATACGGATCCTTATCCGTTACGAATTTCCATGTGGCATTTTCCATCGAATAGTCCAAATACATCTGTGTCTTTGCATCAAAATCAAGCACGACTGCAACCGTATCGCCGGGTTTTACGGTATCCGCAGCAGTATCTGACATATCAACCGTATAATAACCGGCAAAGGAAGTACGGCTTTCTTTTTCGCCAAGTTTTTCCGCACTGATCACTTCATTCCCGTCAGCATCTGTATACGGATTTCCTTCAAGTACATCATTTACCCAGGTAAGATCATCATAGTAATCAGAAATATTCCCGTTTAACTTATAAAGACCTGCCTTAAATATCGTATTGGCATCTGGCGTACCAAAGGATACCGCCTTTATATCCTCTGTATTTCCAATATCAAAAAACTGGATAAACCTTTTTCCCTTATAAGCTGCACCTGAGCAGGAACCGTCATACTGATAAATGTTGTCGTAGTTACCTGCAGCTGACAGGCTGTATCCGACTGCAACTTTCTCAGATAAAAGCCCTGCATCTTCATAAGACATCCAGAAAAGCCCTTTCTGTGCATATGATGCATCTTCACTTCCATAGCTGTTAAGACACAGCCATGCACCATTATCGGAAGGGGTTTTTACAAAGTTGTCTTTACTATAATTATCATCCCAGCCAACGATCGTGATCGCATGGTTTGCACTATGCCCGTCTGTCCCGTCATAATAATAAGTACCATAGGATACATCATATCCATCCGTGACCGTTTTGGACTGCGCAAAGCTGTCATATTCATTAGCTGTATAATAACCTGTATTTACCGCGCCAAGGTTATAGATGAGTGTCTTGACATCGATCCTCTTATCTGCATCAAGACCGGCCATATACACGCCGTCCACATGCACGGCATCATCCAGGTATGCGGTATCCGTATCATTATTTAAAAGCGTCGCTTTATCCTCATCTCCGGTAAGCCTGCTGTTGTCATACGCAGAGCCCATGTCTTTATCATATGACACAAGACCAAGCCACTGGGCAAGCTCCCACATGGAAAGGCGTGCATTACCTGGTGCCGTTGTCCAGTCAGAAACGCCTACCGGTCTTGTGTACTCTCCTGTAAGGTTTCCATTCGGATCTTCCACATCTTCTCCCAGATTATAGAAAAAGTATCCAAGATGCGCCGCAGAAAGCGAACTGTCCGGATCCAGAAGCTCTGCTTTCTTTGCACTTATCTCACACGCAATAGCCTGTGCGTATGCCCAGCATAAGTTTGTACTTTTCTGATCCTCATACTCCTTTGGCAGAAAAGCTTCTCCTACCGGTACATAACTTAAAGAGTCTGCCTCTCCAAGTGCACCAAGCATATCTGCATCCAGTTCATTTTCAGCGTGCACTTTTCCAGGCATATAGCCATCATTAAGGGATGCATACCCGCCAGACGACAGCTGCACACTGTCTGCACTTACAGGCTCCGTATCAGAAACCGCCGTTTCCTGTGGCAGATCATTTACGGATACGGAAACCGTCTCCACCGGACTTGCCCAAGCCGTCAGGCACGGGGAAAACACCATAACTGCCGATAAAAGCCAGCATATAATCCTGTTTTTCATTTGATACCTCCATTTTCCCATTTTTGCAAAGAGCCGGTATAGCATATCCCATACCGGCCCTTTTTTGCATATCAGCCAGATACTATCTTGTAAAGATACCTAAGATACCATCACCTGTTTTTACAATCTCAGGTGTTTTTCTCGGATCATTACCTGGCGTATCTTCGCCGCCCTTTGCCTTTGTGACAAAGTTTACTTCATTTGTTTTGTACGTATTCTTGCCATTTAAAGAATCATCATCATACGTGATGGTTGCAGTATTTTTGACAGTTACACCAGCCTGTTCCGGTGCGGAGACAGTAAAGCTTACCTCAGTCTTTGCACCGCCCTTGACGTCAAGATTCCATATGATCTTTCCATCCTTTAAGGTGCCTCCCTTGCTGATATCAAGGATCCTGTCAGCAATGCTCTTATCAATCACATCCGTTACCATTACTTCCATCTCTTTATCGGAAGGATTCTCAAATGTGATCGTATATTTCACTTCGTCGCTGCACTCCACTTCATCTCCGTTACCCAGTTCCACAGTACCTGCAAACTGTTTCTTTTCCGGTGCACTGAACACATAAGTAATCACTTCATTACTATCTGCCTCCGTGCCTTTTGTAACCAGATGTGCGAGATTCCTAATCTCTCCGCTTGTCAGCGTATTCTTGATCTTCACACAGATCTCAAGATCAGTCTCTGCATCACCTTCAAGCTCAATCTCCCACTTGACTGTATGGGATTCGCTGTCATATACACCGCCTTCGGAGCTGCTTACATACTTGACTTCCTCTGGAAGTGCATCCGTTACGGTAAACTTCTTCCGTGACTCAGCCGGATTGTGAAGCCTGATATGGTAAAACAGCTTGGAGCCTGTTACAGCCACGCCGCCGTCCATATCATTTCCGGATTTGTCTTCCACACTCTTTACAAAATCATCTTTATCAAGAGGGTAGTTATTTACTGCTGTTGTCGTGATCGTATACGGGTTATCCGGATCCTGCGGATCAAATTCCGTAATATCCGCTTTATTGGTGATCTTCTTGCCATAGCCCTTCTCATTGATCTTGACGGTCACCTCAAGGTGTCCTGTCTGTCCGCCTTTTGCAGTTACTTTCCAGGTAAGCGTCTTTCCATCAACAGCCGGATCACCGGTTGCACTTACATAATCAACTTCATCCGGAAGTACATCTTTGATCCGGTATTCCTTTTCAGCAGATGATGTATTTGCATACAGGATGCTGTAAACAAGTGTATCACCGACTTTTACCACCTCATCGGAGATATCATTGCCATTTACATCAAGGCTCTTCTTGCAGGATACATAGTTATCGACTGTCGGATCATCTGACGGTTCCGGATCTTCCGGATCAGATGAAGCAGTCTTTGCCCTTGTATTTATGACCGCCTGATCAATAGATACTGTACCGCGGTTAGAGATCGTCTTTCCTCCTGCTGTCTCTTTTACCTTAACAACAAATGATATGATATGTGATCTCTTCTTCATCATTTACTACAAGATCCGTTACATCCTGCTCCCCACGCTTTGCGATCTTATGAGGTGTTTTAAGGACAGGATTTCTTACAAGGTTAGAGTCCATTGTCGGGTTATTTTCATTGATACCGGTCGGGCTCTGTACTGTCATGGAAGCATAGTTTTCAACGTATTTATCCTGTGCATAATTCAGTACGACTACGCTGAACTCAACAAAGTTGTTATCCTTTGTGCCATCCGCTGCCGCCACAGAGGATGTAAGCTCCCATTTAACAGTATTTGTAGCCTCGTCATAAGTACCATTATCTGAAATCAGGAAAGAACCGCCATTTGCAATGTTCAGATCCTCTGACAGGTCCATGCCCTCGGATGCTTTATCAAGGTCTGCTGCCGTTGCGATCCTTGTTCCTTCCGGAACCGTATCTTTGAGGATGATCGTACGCTCACCGGCAGTAGGATTCTGCCAGTTTATGCGGTATGTCAGCAGGATACCGTCATTTATGATCTGCTCATCGATATTTTCCGTATCCGTATTCGGCGTTCCGTCACTGTTTAAAGTCAGATATACGCTCTTTTCCGGTGCTTTCATCATATAGTTTACTACTTCATTTGTAGAAACCTTTGATCTCATGGCATCCGTACATGTCACATCTGCCTTGTTTATGATCGTATCCCCTGCCTGCAGGTCATTTGCCTCTACCTCGATGGTAAGGGTCTTTGTTGCGCCCTTTGCAATAGAGATACCAGACCATGTGACGGTCTGGCCGGCTATACTGCCGCCATCTGACACGCTCTTTATCGTAAATCCCTTTGGCACGGAGTCCTTAATATCAAACTTTGACTTATCCGTGTTTGGCGATGGGTTTGTGATGTCGATCGTATATACCGCCGTCTGTCCCGGAATGATGATCGTATCATCTATCACATCCGCAGCATCCGCTGTTTTACGCAGATGCTTTACCGGAGTATCAAGTACATAATTAGTAACCGGCTGCGTTTCTTCTGGAGTCCCATCACTTTCACCAAGAGCTGCTATCCCTTTCTCAACAGCCACGGCTTTATTTGAAACGGAGCCGCCTTTCTTTGTCTCATTTACCGTTACAGTAAACTTTAAGGTTTTTTCACCACCTGGAGCCACATCTGTTACATGCCAGGTAATGATACCTGTACCGGCATCATAAGTACCGCCGTTATCCGCAGATGCAGGTACAAATGTCACACCGGCATCAAGCTTATCGGTCACATCCACGTTTCTTGGAACAGATGTTGTGTTATGTACTTTGATAACGTAATCAAGCGTATCTCCCACATTTACAATAATTGTCTTTTCAGACATTCCCTCAATATTCATGCAGTCACGCTCGCAGAAATGAACCAGTTTACCGATATGCTTTGCAGCGCAGTGCGGATTAACACAGATAAGAGTCATCACGTCATCATCACTTGTATGGATACCTGTTTTTTCTCCGCATACCGGGCAGGTTTCCGCAAGATGGTACTGACTGGATATTTTTACTTTCTGTCTCTCACCGTCAGTTGAGTAGTTTTTGCCGATCTGAGGAATGATCATGTTCGCTTTATACACTCCGATCCGGTCACCGATCCGAAGATCATTGTCCATGATGTAGGAAATGTTGTGAAGGGACGCCCTTGTAACCGTCGTTCCTTCCAGTTCTACCGGATCAAATATCGCAACAGGGTTAAGAAGTCCTGTCCGGCTTGCAGACCATTCAATATCTGTCAGGACGGTTTCTTTCATTTCATCCTTCCACTTAAATGCCATTCCGTAACGGGGATGGTGCGATGTACTGCCAAGTGACAGCCCATATGCCGTATCATCATACATAAGCACAAGTCCGTCAGACGGAAAATCCACATTACCGATACTGCTTTTGAAATATGCAATATCGTTTTCCAGACTGTCCGCATCTGTATACATCCATTCCACTGTGTTAAAGCCATAGCTTTTAAGCTCATCAAGCTGCCCGCCAAAGGAATTATCCTTATAGCCGGTAACAAACTGGAATGCATAGAATGTGATTTTTCTTTCCTCACATACGCTGCTGTCCAGTGCCCTTACGGTACCGCTTGCAAGATTTCTCGGATTTTTGTAATCATCTTCATCTTCCTCGCGGTTTTCGTTGATGCGCTCAAACTCTGAATAGTGCATGACTGCCTCGCCGCGGACAACAACATGTCCTTTTTCCGGAATCCTCATTGGAATACCGTCAAAATGCGGGACATTATGCATGATCCGCTCACCAATGTAACCATTTCCTCTAGTGACTGCATCAGTCAATTTACCATCATCATAGGTAAGGACAACGGTAAGACCATCCATCTTCCATGACAGGACAGCCTTTCTGCCATCCATCCATTTGATAAGCTCAAATGGATCCTTTGTCTTATCAAGAGACAGCGCAGGATATTCATGCTGCACTTTTTCCAGTTTTGATACAGCCTCTGCACCAACTCTCTGCGTAGGGGAATCCGGAAGAACAACTCCCGTCTCTTTCTCCATCGCAAGAAGCCTGTCAAACATTTCATCATACTCACGGTCCGAAATACTCTCTGTCCCATTGTAGTAATCATCTGATGCTTTATTCAGCATCCTTACAAGCTCCTTCATATCCTCTTTGCTTACCTTTACTTCTTTCATCTTGTTTTCCGGTGCAGCATCCGCAGATGCAAACTCATCACCAAAAATATCATCCATGAGGTTAAAACCTCCGTTCATCATAATATCACTCATAGATTTTCTCCTTTTCTTTTTATCTGCTTTTATTTATTTTGTTTTATAAAACAAAATGGTAAAAATCAGTCTCCGTATATCTCGCAGACACACAGCCACGCCTTAAAGACATGTTACCGGTTTTTACCATTTTTATTTTTTACCTTTTACACAACCTGCTCTTTGCAGATTCTCTGTGTGTAGTCAGTAAGACCACTGAAGCTGTCGAAAAATACATACCCCAGCTGATTTTTGATTCTCTCTGATATAGATTTATCCATATCGGAAAACAGATTTACCATCCCACGAAGAAGATGATAACCGGCAGTCATATTTGTGATAAAATGCTGCGGAGCTGATACATTCAGCTCTGCGCAGGACATTTCCGTCACATCACCCTTTGTGTTGGCAATCAGCGTTGTCACCAGTTTCAGAATGTCTTTTTC
>ERZ779851.727-NODE-727-length-32158-cov-3.494253_pt1 | contig 32158 bp, 18 predicted proteins | sample MGYA00511094_ERZ779851 | MGnify/ENA primary metagenome ERZ779851 (study PRJEB29588, sample SAMEA2155512) | human gut metagenome | biome: human gut; feature: human-associated habitat; material: faeces | place: Denmark | collected 2008/2010 ...
GGTTGATTCCTTGATAGCGAGCCACCCAGTAATCCTGCGTAGCATTTGTACCCGTATTACAAATAAGGTCCAAAGATTGCATCAACTTATCATTGGGACCACCACCACCCAACATATCATCGCAAGCCAGCAGAGAATTATACAAGAAAGACTGCTGTGGAAAAGCATTGACATTATTCAGGTTCTGATATATGGCAGCTAAAGCCTGATTGGCATCTTCAGCCGTTTTAGGAAAATTGGTCGTATCTTTTTCCGTCAGACTCATCGAGTCCAAGCTACAAGAAGCAAACATTCCTGCTATCATCAAAGCTGCACCTATTAAATATGCTATTTTTTTCATCGTGTATCAATTTTAGAATTTAACATTAACACCTACCATATAAGTACGAGGTTGAGGATAGTTACCTACATCAACACCGGTTACCCACGGTTCTTTGTCATTGAGGGCTCTACCATTCTCCGGATCCATCCCTTTATAACCGGTAAAAGTAAATAGATTCTGTGCAGCAGCATACACACGAAGTTGCTGGAACGGACAGTTCTTCCAAATTCTCTTGAAATCGTATCCTATAGTCAGATTTTGAATGCGAACATAGTCGGCATCATCAATATAAATATCTGAAATGGCCTGGAAATTCTGTCCACTATTTCCCGGCGCAAGCAGCGGATATCTGTTTGAGGTTCCTTCGCCATGCCAGTAATCGTAAACTTCCGTCGTATAGTTTTCATACTGTCCGTCTGAGAACTTTCGCCAAGAGCGAGCTACCTGTGCACCAAAAGCGCCATAGGTTGTTACAGAGAAATCAAATCCTTTATATTCCGCACTTAACGTAAGACCCATTGTCACGTCAGGATGAGGATTACCCAAATCAGTCTTATCGTCATCATTAATCACCCCATTTCCATCAACATCCACAAACTTCAAATCGCCCGGTTTAATACTTGCACCTTGCTTAGAGTTTGCCGCATTTCCTTTACAATTCTGGTCAAGATATGCCTGCAAGTCATTCTGGTTCTGAATGACACCATCCGTCTTATAACCATAAAAATAGCCAATAGGATGTCCTTCTTCCATACGGACAAACCGACCCGTACTCTGAGCCAACAAATCATTACCGCCTTCAATAAAATGATTGGCGTTATTAACCTCCGTTACTTCATTTTTATTATAGGCCATATTGACATTCACCCCATACTTGAACTCCTTACCAATCTGATCTCTCCAGCCCATTGAAAGTTCAAGGCCAGTATTCTTTACCGTACCAGCATTTTGATATTGAGTAGCGAAACCGGAAGCCGCATTGGTACCCACTTCCACTAACAAGTCTTTCGTCTGCTTGCTATACCAGTCCATGGTAAAACTCAGACGGTTATCCAAGAAACGGGCATCAATACCGATATTGGTCTGTTCTGAAGTTTCCCATGTCAAATCGGGGTTAGCCAAACGATTCGGGTAAGCTCCGGTTGTACCTCCATTCTTATCCGAGCCAAATGTATAAAGACCATAATCGCCAAACTCGTAACCGGCACGCCAATTTGAATTAGGGATATTGTCATTACCATTCTGTCCCCAACCAGCACGGACTTTCAAGAAACCAAGCCAAGAAGCAGTATTCTTCATAAAAGCCTCGTTTGAAATAACCCAACCAGCAGAGAATGATGGGAAATATCCCCATTGATTGCCTTTCGCAAACTTAGACGAGCCATCGGCACGAATGATAGCAGAAAACATATAAGTTTCCTTAAAGTCATAATTCAAACGTCCAAAATAAGACATCTTAGAACCATAATCCGAGGGATAACCATTTACTGTAGCAGTAGCTTTACGTTCTGTATTATGCAAATAAGCATGTGTAAAGTCACCAAAAGCACTATTATAACCGGTTGCCTCTACTGATTCGCCATAAGTTGGTCTTGATTTAGAATACTCTGTACCAGCCAAAACATCAAAATGATGTAAGTCTGTAATATCAAACCGATAACTCAACGTATTAGTCAAACTCCAGTTCCAACCCAAAGACACGTTATTTATCGTTTGGTCTTTATCACGGCTATCTCCCTGATTATTAATTTGGTAAACGGGAAGATATGAACGCCATGAACTTGACCATTGTTTGTAACTAACCTGACCTTTATAAATAAGATTCTTAAGTGGTTGTACTTCCAGATATGCCGCTGTGTTCAGATTAAAATTCTTATTCTTATTATTCCCAGCCTGATTATATACCATGTGAGCCATCGGATTAGAAGCATATGCAGTATAATCAAGTATACCATTAGCACTCGTTCCAAAATTCTTCAAATCATCATACATGAAGAAATCACCATTTTCATTATATACAGGAATCAGAGGAATAGCACGCAAAGCATTAGAAAGGTCATTCGAATATTGATTACCTAACTGCACACCTTGATTCTGTTTGTGCTGATAATATATATTCTCACCAAACTTTATCACATCCATATCTCCCTTACGATATATCACATGCTCAGAATTAATGCGGAAAGTAAAACGACGATAGTCAGTCTTCACCGGACCACCGAATGCACCATCCTGATACTGATAGCCTATACCTGTCGAAAATTTGGAGAATTCAGAACCACCTGTTACATTCAACGCATGATTAGTAACCACAGCATTTTTATTCCGGAATTCTTTTACCCAATCTGTACCAGGATTGGTACCATTCTGATAAGCAGTCAGCAAATCAGCATCTACGAATTTTGACCAATCATACGGTTGGCCTCCATTATTATAGGCCACTTGATCCATTACCGCCATATATTCTTTGGCATTCAACATATCAGGCATCTTATATATATTTGCCCAACCTATGTTTCCATCATAAGATACAGAAACCTTTCCTACCTTACCCTGCTTTGTAGTAATAAGGATAACGCCGTTGGCACCGCTCGAACCGTAAATTGCACAAGATGCAGCATCTTTCAACACGTCAATACGTTCAATATCGGCAGGATTCAAGGCGTTAATATCGCCACCGGCTACACCATCAATAACGTAAACTGGAGCTGTATTTCCGTTAGTACCAGCACCACGAATATTAATTTTAAACCCATCACCCGGCTGACCGGAAACGGCCTGAATATTTACACCCGGAGACTGGCTTTGTAAAGCGCCCAATGCCTGCGTAGTATTTAATTTTGCGATGTCTTCGCCTTTTACCTCAACCGTAGCACCTGTCACCAGTTTCTTCTTCTGTACACCGTAACCCACTACGACTACTTCATCCAACAATTCCGTATCTTCCTTTAGCTGAATCTTGAAACTAGTCTGGTTACCTACCACTATTTCTTGCGGCTGATAACCTATAAAAGACACAACAATCGTTGCTCCCGGCTGAACATTCAATGTGAAATTACCGTCAATGTCGGTAATGACACCATTTGTGGTTCCTTTCTCCAATACATTGGCACCGATGACCGGTCCCATTGCATCTGTTACAGTACCTGTGATTTTTTTTGCTTGCTGCACAGCATCTATTGCATCGACCGATGCGGCGAAAAGTTGCGGAGTATAAGTCAGGCTGACAGCCGAACAGATACCCACGAGCAGCGCGGTTCTTCTGAAATTTAAATTCATACTTGTATTTTTCTTAGATTAATGAATTGGTATTGCCTGGCGGCATCTACCGTTTAATATAAGGTTAAACTTCTCTTTTTGAGGAAAAATTAAATATACCTTATTCTATAAAGTGGTTGGTATACATATCACTCCTTTCTCATAGGCATTTTTCATTTCATTAGCGGTTAAACATTATATGATTATTATCAAATTTTAATTAGGCTTGACAAAAGTAGACTTTTAGCAGCAAACCTTATAATACTATTTTATCAAATAACGACACTCATTTAACATCCATTACTATTTTTCCTAAAAAGTATAAAGCATGAATTCTATAACCAACAACTAAAAGCTATAAAAGACAGAAAGGGTTGCCCCGATACTAACCAGAGACAACCCTTTCTATTTTATTATTAAAAATTGCTATTCCATAGAAGGAAGCTCTTCACGGGAAACAACAAATTCCTGGCTCATAGCATCCTTCCACCACGCCTCATCAGCATGGACTGCCGGACTACCATCCTCATTTGTGCCATCATACCACGGCATGAACCAACTCCAACGTGCACCAGATGCCCATTGTTCGGAAATAAGTCCGACTGTGCCACATTCACTCAGCGAAACAATCTTGTTTCCATAATTTCCGGCAATGGAAGTATATTCTGAAACACAATCTGCAGTTTCCTTATTATAAACATCACGTCCCACGATGTCTACATATTGGTCTCCCGGATACCAATCGGAATCATTGCCCTCGGTAGTCCAAACCCAGATAAGATTATCCAATCCTTCAGTCTTGAAGTAGTTGAACATAGCAATCCACAGAGATTTAAAGCTGGCAGCATCCTTACCCCACCAGAACCAGCCACCGGCTGCCTCATGGAATGGGCGCCACAATACCGGAATATCCGCATCTCTCAACAGCTTCAAGTAAGCGGCAGCATTTTTCAAATCTTCGGTAAACACCTTGTTTTCCCAAGTGCCTTCCACTGTGGCATTGGTAGCATCAAACTCCGTATCTGCCTTATAAAAGGCATAATCCTTATTCGGGTCGAGAGCTGTACCGTTATTTTCAAGATAAACAGCAACTGCCGTATAATCATGTCCGCCAATGATGAGGCCACCTTCTTGCAGGGATTTCAAAATATCCTCGGTAATCACCAATGTATAGTCTCCGGATATGTCAAAATAATCAGTTCCTGAAGCAATCTCGCTCCAACCACTGTTTTTGAACGAACCTTGCGCCCCCTCTGCCACATCTTTCACAGCCACGCGTATCACCTGCCCCACTTGTGCATCGGCAAAGACAGTTTTTGCAGCATCATCCGTCATCTGTACATTTCCACTCCAATCACCCGGCATTACCGTCTCTCCTTCCCATATCCGGGTAGAAGAAGCTTCCCCTACAGCTTTCTTGGGTACATTCCAATGCCACATGGCAGCTACGATGCCACCTTTGTCAGACCAATCCTTAACAGGAGTAATGTCACCGTAATTAATCCAGTCTGCTCCAGCTACAGATGCCGGCAGATGAACATAGTCGAAACAGTTGATAGCCGGATATTTTCCGGTCCATCCGTACACCTTTTCGGACATTTCCGTATTCCAGGCAACATTGGCCATCATAGCTGAAAGTGTCTTCGTCTCAAAATTATCCAGTAGATAATTGTACAGTTTCACAGCTTTGGCCGAACTAGCGGCAACCAGTGCCTTGTCCAAAGCGACAGTAGAGAACTGAACCGATACAGCCGGAGCAGGCATCTGGTTCGGTCCGGTTACTATTCCCTCGGGGATAGAGAGAGAACAAGCCGTCTCTCTCCCGGGAACATTCACTTTTACAGTCAGTATATTGCTTGCGCCAAGTACATCGGCACTTATCAGTTCACCACCGGTAAACTTGATTTCGCTCAGATTGTCTGTTGCAAAGAATATATTCTTGTCATATTTCACCTCAATAGTGATTTCTCCCGTTTTCACTTTGGCTGCTCCACTTTCAGGAGTAGTAGACACCAATACCGGTGCATCCACTGCTGGGATATCATGATCGACATCAGTATCGCAGGAGGCAAAAGTAAAAGCTGCTATCAACGAAAGCATCCATTTTATATTCAGTTTCTTCATCTTAATTATGATTTTATTTCATTCTTAATCAGGGCATCCATAGTCACATTCTTCAAGCCACAATTCATCAATTTACAATCGTTATTTTTGTAAACGTCAAATCACTGCCCTGAATAATGATACCTACATTTGTCTGGTCTTCACAATCTCCTTGTTTAGCTTGAATATTATCAAGTATCTCCTGAGCCAACGTCAACTCCATCACACGGCTCTCGAAACTCCATCCGTAAATGTCTGTCGGTACCATAGTCGTATCAAACAAAGAGAAAGCTATGCCACTCCAATCGCCATAGTTAAACTGAGCCTGTGCCCAAGTCTGGTCTTTCTGATCAAAATAGACTTTCATGACAGTGCCTGCCGTTACCTTGGCAAAAGATACAGCCGGTACCAACACACGTCCTCCATCACCCCAACTAATATCGAGCGGACCAGCCCAAACTGTTTCTTCATTGGCAACTACAAGAACATCATAAGCAATTTCACCATTTGAAGAAATCAGTTTTAGGCTATAAGTTCCATCCAGCTCAGCCGGTACATTCAACATCAATACCCCTTTAGCTGCATCATTGATATACTGAACAGCAGCCTCATTCAGCAATACATTTGTCAGTTTATCAGCATTAACAATCTCAAGTTCCACAATTCGTCCCCGAACCAATTTGTCAGGCAATGCCGGCAAATAGGCGCATACCGGTTTCTCTATTGTCAGAGACGGTGCTTCCACAGATTCACCATTGGCCATTTTCAAAAGTAAGGCCCCAGTTTCGGCAGTTGTAGGTACAGTCAAAGAAATGGCAGTAGCAGTGGCATCGGATACGGTAACTTCCACATTACCACTGAATACAACAGCCGAAACTACATCCATATTTATTCCTTTGACAGTCAAAGCCTCTCCTGCCGGGACCGTCGCCGCACTATAAGAAATGTTTTCCGGCTTTGCCGTTGCAATAGATACGGCAGTTGCTTTTCCACTATTTGTATTCAATTGCAAATCACCACTAATAGCCGCAGCCGGCATCAAGACCTTTATTTCAGTCGAGTTTTGTGATTCCAATCCTACTGCTTCTTCTACACCAGGGAACGTTACATCAGTCACCAAATCCATATTGGTACCTTTCAAGGTAATCATATCTCCACCACGCAAGTTCACAGCAGGAACAGCCACTACGTTCGAAGGCGTAGCTACTACAACAGTAGCAACCACAACTTTTACATCCGAAGCAGGAAGTACCGTAACTTCTCCGTCCGAGACATTATCCGGCAATGTAAAAGTAAGTTCATCTCCTTCGGAAGAGGCAGTCATCGTAAATTCAACTTCATCCCCATTCGGCATCTGCACTTTCTTCACCAAATCAAAGTTTTCACCAGAAACTCGAATGACATCCCCCGGCTTCTTATCTACCAGGTCGAGTGGAGCCTCTACCGATGGCAAAGTAACCTCCAGTTCCCCTTCAGAATAAATCCAATTGGGGATTTCAGCTCCATCAGACAAGATGAACTTACCGGTCTGAGCAGAATCAGGAACAATAACTTTAATCTCCTGACGGCTTTGACTGACAAACTCATCAGCAGGCACTGTTACCTCGTCAGCAAATATCACTTCTTTAATCAAATTCAAATATTCACCAGTAATGGTCAATTCACTACCAGGCTTTACTTCTGCCGGTGCAAAAGCCTCCAAAGCAATCGGCTCCGTAAATGTCAACTCGGTTTTTGTTGTAATATCCCCTTTCGGAGTCTTCAAGACAACCAACCCCGGCTGGGCTGTCTGAGGTACAGTGACACGGATTTCCGTATCACTGACTACTTCGATGTCTGTTATATCGTCGCAACCGGAAATAGCGACCGCAGTCACTTTATCCATGCCACTGCCTAGGAAACGGAGTACACCGCCGCGGGATACGGGACTCGGTCCGAATACATTCAGACTGATTCCCCCTTTATATTGGTTGGTATCTTCATCATCCCCATTGTCGCAGGCCGTAAACGTCAAGCAACTGAAGAGCATCAGGCACATCATCCACAGTGCCGGAAATTTATATGTTTTATTCATATCAGTATTCTATTTAAAAGGTTATTCAATAGGTACCACACGGATGTTGTCAATCATAATCACCGGATTGCAATCCTTACCTTCCACACCACCTGCCCAGACAAAGAATGTCAATCCGGTCAGCATAGTCTTGTCAAAAGTTCTATCACACTTATTACCTTCATGCGTCTTGTTGAACTCGGACAGATTCATGGAAACGGTTGTCCATTTACCACCCGTATCATACGAACCCGTATTCTTCCAAGGCAACCACAAACCGCGCGGCACATTCGTATCACTAAAATAAGCATTAGTTCCCGTCGCATAAGTCACCACATCATTACCCGTAAACATCACTTGTAGAGCGCAAGACTGCCACGGATTGGAAGAAGGAATATTCACCTCGAATTTCAGTTGCAAGCCATTGACGCCATACTCCTCGAGCAGTTCTGCAAACTCAGGACGTGCAGAAAGTTCGGGATAACCGGCAGACGGTTCCGGCCAATAGTTGAACGAGAACTCATCTTCTGCCCAAGTAGCTCCGATAGCACCGTCAAGTGCTCCGGTGAGACAGATATAAGCACCGTCAATACTGTTTTCATCGGCTTCTCTCAACACCTTGCTACCATCGCGCCAACCGTGGGCAATAGCCATACCGCCATGAGAACCGTCCCAGTCAAAGAGAATGTTACGTGTATCATAATAGCGGAACTTGGAACGTCCGGTACCATAAATGGACTTCACGTTGATATAGCCTGCAGGAGCATTGTCCGGAAGAATAAAGCTGACCGCAGTCTTGGTTATGTTCGTAATATTAGTCACTTCCACATTACCGGCCATCGTAATGGTCAGCGGCACATTCGGGTCATCAATGAAATAGTCACCAATCAGTGTCACCTCACTACCCGGCTTTGCAAACTCACAAGAAATGGAGTTCACGGTAGGAGCCGGAACCAACACCTTGAAATCATAATCTATGGTATCCTTTGCTTTGGTCACCATATAAATCTTATCAGTCACTACCGAAGGAATCTCTTTCGGAACATCTACCATAAGTGTATGGTCAGTGATGTAACTGGTATTAAGTATCGCCTTCTGGTCATTGAAATAGAGCTCGTAAACACTCCGCAGATTTTCACCGACCAGACAAATCGTATTCGCCATATAAGCCCCCGTCAGCAAAGAGTCTGCCGCTGCCGGATCAGGGACACGAACATATTTCAAGGTAGGCTTTCCCCCCTGCCACTTCATATTTATCCGGTTCATCCTCACAAGCCGCCATGGAAAAGCCTGCTACAACAACAGCTGCCGCGAAGAACCAATTCGTATATCTATTATTTTTCATCTTTTCAAGCATTAAATTAATAACTGAATTCAGAACGTACATCTACGTGTACCGGGTCTTTCATCAAATTAGGATTGAACACCACGTCTTCTGTCGGGAACGGCAATGTAAAGCTGGAGACTGTCACATTCGGCGCCTTTGCATCCGGATTGTAACGGGTCTCGTCCGGATTCACCGTCCAACTGCCGTTTTCATAATAAGCCTTATAAGTAGTACCCAGACTATAATAAACATCACGGCGCTGTGCCTTCAGCTCATTGATAGCACGCTGGGAATCATAATATGCCAAACGTACATAATCATACCAACGGTCGCCTTCGCAAGCCAGTTCCAGCCGGCGTTCCTTCCAGACGTCCTCCCAAGTAATGGAGGTTTTCGGAGTAACTCCCGGAATGGCACGGCCACGTACTGCATTGAAAGCATCCAGTGCACTCTGGTCTGTAGTAGAGGTAGCCAGTCCCATTTTCGCCTCGGCATATACCAGATAGATATCGGACAGGCGCAGGATATGGGTTGCCAGGCCGCTGTACATATTACCAGCCGATACGCCCAAGCCCAATACATGGTCATTATTGTTACCATAGAGATGCTTCACGTGATTGGCACCGGTAGGAGACTGGTAATCGCCATTAGGTCCTCCCTTACCATATTCGGCATCATAAATAAACCGCAGATAATCAAATCCGCCCTTGTCCTGCCAGAAATAATCGTATACATCACCTGCCATCATCATAGTAGCCTTACGACGGGTATCCGTATCCGAACGCGTCTCAGGACTTTCCAAAGCGGAAATTCCAAATGCATCCTGCAAATCAACCGACGGACCTGCATAGCCGCCCCAGCAATCACCAAATTCATCGAATCCCACCATTGCCAAGTCCGACTGCAACGTATTCTGCTGTGTCCAGGGGTCACGTCCTGCCGACCAGTGCCAGGAGAAGAGACACTCTTCATTCTTGTTGTTTGCCAAACGGAAAACATCGGAATAGTTAGCCAGCAAGTTACGGCCGGAATTATTAATTACATCCTTGGAATATTCTGCCGCTTTCGCCAAATCATCCGCATTGCGGGTACCGGAAAGGCCACTCTTAGTTAGATACACCTTAGCCAAAAGACCTTCGGCACAATAGCGGTCAATACGTCCCGTTTCACCTCTGGCCGGAAGCAACTCCATAGCTTTCTCCAGAGTCATAATGATATATTCGTACACATCTGCTGCCTCCACTTTGAATTTGGAGTTATAATTACCGGAATTCAATTCGTCCGTATTATCATGGATAATGGGTACTGCGCCAAAACTACGTACCAAATAGAAGTAAGCCATGGCTTTCCATGCCAGACACTCGCCCATACACTGATTTTTCACTGCTTCTGACGCATTTGCCGTCTTCAAACGAGTATATACAGTATTGGCATGGCCAATCACTGCCCATAGAGAATAGGACATGTTCACAAGGTTTTCATCCGTACCATTCACCGTAAAATTCAAGTAAGGGCTGTTTCCCTCGTATACGTTTCCGGACAAGATTTCACCGACTTTAATAAAACCGCGCTGAAAGTCATACCAAGGTGAGTTATAAAGATAATTAACCCCCTGCACACATTGTTCGTCATTCTGATAGAAGTTCGATTCGTTATAATTGTCTTCGGTAGGACGGTTCAAGAAATCCTCGCATGAAACTGTTCCCATACCGAGTACAGCTGCAAACGCCCAATATTTAATATATCTGATTTTCATGTTTTCTTCAATTTAAAGTGTTAGAATGAAACGTTCAAGCCGAATGAATAAACTGTAGGAGACGGATAACGTCCGTTGTCCAAACCATAGACATTGACGCTTGAAGTGCTGGCACCAATTTCAGGGTCATAGCCATCATAACCGGTAATGGTCAGCAGGTTCTGGATATTGGCATAGATACGCAAGTTGCTCAGTCCCAGTTTATCAATCGTCTTTTTCGGGAAAGTATATCCCAAAGAGATGTTCTTCAGACGGATATAAGAACCATCTTCAATATAACGGTCACTGATACGGTCGTTGTCATTCGGGTCATTGATAGTGGCGCGTGGAATGGAAGCTCCCGGGTTTGCCACCATGACGTTAGACACATCATTATACCACATCGTTCCATCTTCGTAGACCTTGTTCGGATTGATAGGAACAAGCTGTGCACGTCCGTTTACAGCATTCAGCTGGTTAGTCCAGGGAGAGTTCATATGTGTCAGCTTCATGGAAAGGTAGTTGTACACCTTGTTGCCATAGGAACCGTTGATGAAAACGGACAAGTCGAAGTTCTTGTAACGGAAAGTATTGGTCCAGCCAAAAGTAAACTTAGGCATCGGAGAACCGATATTGGTCTTGTCATAGTCGTCAATAACGCCATCGGGCACACCGTCAGGACCACTGATATCCTTATATTTCACATCACCCACCCATACGGTATTGGTACGGTCGAATACACCGTTTGCCGGGTACTTGGCAGGTTTCGGAGAAGTCTGAAGGTCCTCCAGGTCCTTGTAAACACCATCACAAACAAATCCATAGAAGTTATAAAGTGATTCGCCTACACTGGATACACTGACTACATCGGTCCACTGTCCGTAACCCACAATCTGCGCATTGGCTGTACCAGCCAATCCTTTCAGTTTGTTCTTGTTGAAAGAAATCTGGAAGTCAGAATCCCATTCAAACTTACCCGTAATAGGATGTGTGTTCAGAGAGATTTCAAAACCGGTATTCTCTATGTCACCATAGTTACCTTTCGGAGCAGCCAATGCAGAAGAGGCATTACCGGAAGTACCCATATAAGAAGGCAACTGCAACGGCATCAACATATCACTGGAAGTTTTCTTGTACCACTCTACCGTCAGGTTGATACGGTCGTGCAGGAATCCCAAATCCACACCGACGTTCCATTGCTCCTGGGACTCCCATTTGATGGAAGTATTCGGTATATTGGAGGGGCGATACCCCATACCCAGACCGGAAGGCATACGACTCATGGATGTACCCCAAGCATAACCACCGATGTTGGCATTACCAGTTTGTCCCCATCCCAGACGCAACTTACCGTTACTGATGACCTTCTTCAACGGTTCAAAGAACGTTTCGTTGGAAAAGCGCCAGGAAGTAGCCAATGAATGGAAGCCTGCCCAACGGTTCTCGGGACCGAAGTTTGAAGAGCCGTCATAACGATAGGTATAAGTACCCAGATAACGGTCGGCATAGTTATAAGTCAGACGTGTAAAGAAAGATGCCATAGACGAGCTTCCAAAACCTGCATTGATAGTCGGGGTTCCCGTACCCAAGGCAGGATTGTGCACTTCATCCGAAGGCAGACCGCTATTGAACACACTCGTGAAGTCATAGCTGGACTCCCAGCACTCCTGGCCCACCATGGCTGTATAATGATGCTTGTCGCCTATGTTTCCGGAATAGGTCACATAGTTCTTCAATTGCCAGAATGTACTGCTGTTTTTCTGGATATTGCTTTCATTACTGGAACGTACCCATCCACCCAAATCAACCATCGGCTTGTAGCGCTCACCTTTGCTGGAACTGATGTCATAACCCAATTCGGCATGCCATACCAGATTTTTAATCGGAGTAACCTCAAAGAAAATATTACCCGTCAGTTTCTGACGGTCCAGCAGAATGTCATCCATCATGGCAAGGGCAATCGGGTTAGGATTCGTGTAGCCTTCGCGAACAACGGTGGCATAGCTGCCATCCAGATTATAGATAGGTATATCAGGAAGAGTGGTCAACGAGTAGTTAATCAAACCTTCATCACTGTCTGCCAGTTTCAGGTCATCACCCGTTGCTGTATAGGTGGCGGTCAAACCGAGTTTCAACCACTTCTTCAGTTGGGCATCCAAGTTGGCACGGAAGCTGTAACGGTTAAAGTTTGAACCGATGATGGTACCGTCCTGATCCATATAGGAAGCTGATACGTAGTATTGTATCTTCTCTGTACCACCTTGTGCCGAAATCTGGTGCTGATGCTGCAAAGCAGTCTGGAAGATGGCGTCCTGCCAGTTTGTACCTACTCCCAGCAGAGAAGGATCGGCATAATAATTACTAGGGTCAGAGATTTCACCCATGTTTGCCAAATCATTATAATAAGTGGCATACTCACGCAGATTCATCATATCCAGACGCTTTGTCTGGCGTTGAACGGCAAACATACCGTCATAAGTAAACTTAGCCTCACCCGCCTTACCACGTTTGGTCGTAATCAAAACCACACCATTGGAACCTTGCGCACCGTAAATGGCGGTTGCCGAAGCATCTTTCAGAATTTCCATACTGACGATATCAGCAGGGTTGATGGTGGAAAGCGGAGAAATGGTGGAAACCGAGCCATTACCCAGTGCATCGCCCAAACCATAAGATGAACCGCTTTGTCCCTGACTCTGTACAATCACACCGTCAATTACATACAACGGCTCGGCATTAGCATTGATAGTGGCCTGACCACGTACGCGGATAGAGGAGGAAGAACCCGGAGCACCGGAAGTGCTGACTGCCGTCACACCGGCAGCACGCCCTTGAAGGGACTGGTCGAGATTGGTGATAATAGAACCCTTAATCTTGTCTTCACTCATGGAAACGGAAGCACCGGAAAGGTCGCTTTTCTTCATCGTACCGTACCCCACAACCACCACTTCGTCCAACATCTCGGAGTCTTCCTTCAGCGTGATGTTCACTGTTGTCTGGTTCGTTATCTTTATTTCCTGGCTGACATAGCCTATAAAGGAGACTACAATGGTAGCTCCCGGTTTCACATTCAAGGCAAAGTTACCGTCAATGTCGGTAATTACACCATTCGTTGTACCTTTTTCCAATACATTGGCACCGATAATAGGGCCCATAGCATCACTGACGACACCCGTAATTTTCTTTGTTTGCTGCACTGCCTCAACGGTATCCGTCGATGATACTGCGAAAAGCTGAGGAGCATAACCCAGACTGAACACCGAGCATATCCCCGCAAGCAGCGCTGTCTTTCTAAAATTCAAATTCATACTGTATTTCTTAGATTTAAAACAAACACAAAACCTCCCAAAAGAAGATTTTTTTAGTTAACAAAAATGAGACTGAGTCAAAAAGCCCTGATATACTATCACAGCCTTGACATTTAGGTTTACTTCCAAACAGTCCATGTCTTCATAGTTCCGTTTTTCCTTTTTTCCCATAGGCACAATTCTTTTTTTCTTAAATTATTAATGGTTAAATCATATTGCTTTTTCCCGAAAGGGTCATTTCTTCAGTTCGTCCCGTACCATTCTTCCCCATTCCTTCATATCTGCATCTTTCCAGTTTCCCTCGGAAGAAGCCGACGGATAAAGCATGGAACAAGTCTCGTCTTTGTCCGACAAGGACCAAGCCACCCAACTGATGGAATGCCGCTGCATCCACTCCAGCCAATTCCCCCACTCTTCTTTACTGATGGGGCCGTCCCCACTTGCCTCCATACCGGCGCATTCGGAAACGAAAATCGGCAAGCCCTTGCCCAGAGCATAGTCGGCGCGGTCGCGCAGCCACTGTCCGTGGGTGTTGGCATAAAAGTGGAGTGTATACATTATATTGCTATATCCGGTAATAGGATCGTCCGCTGCCAAATGGATGTCCTGGTCCCAATGCGGACAACCAACGAGGATAACGGCATCCGGTTCTATGGCACGAATCGTCTTGATAACCTCCACAGAGTATGACTTCACCTGCTCCCAACTGTCTTCCACCGGTTCGTTGAAAACCTCATAGATGACATTAGGAACCCCTTTGTAACGGGTAGCCATTTGGGTGAAGAACTCCTTTGCTTCTTCCTGCCGCAGATTGTGGCTATGCCAGTCGATGATGACGTAAACGCCGTTCTCGATAGCAGCATCCACCACTTTCGTAACACACTCAATACCGAATTCGGGCTTGTTCACATAGCAGGCGCTATCCAAATCCACTCCCATAGAGGCCCGAAGCACTTGTGCGCCCCAGTCATTGACCAGATAAGCAACCGAAGAGGCATTGTAGAAACGGGGCCAGAACTGATGCCAGCCATAGCTGACACCGTGCAATACCACCGTGTCTCCTTCGGTATTCATCAACTGCGTACCATTGACCACCAATGCCGGTAGCGTTTCCTTTACATTTTCATTCTTCGACGGGTTTGTTCCACAACCAATGGTCATACCTAGGCAACAAACCGCCAACATAACTTTCCATATGCTTTTCATATCATACTTAGTATTTAGAGTAATAATCTTTCTTATATAACGGTACAAACGCTTTGTACACGCTTACATTCTAATTTTCAGGCAGGGATTACACGGAAAAGCACGGATAGGTTCAATTTTGCAGCTTCCGGTTTTCCGCTTTAATTATTTCAATAGTGCTGTCTGTGGCAAAGACAGAGTTCAGTCCTTGTTGTTCTTGAGCCGGGTCACCGGTATAGTCATCTCCCTTTTCCCAGAATACATGGTCGGGATTTTGTCCGGCAAAACCACCCCATGCCCAGAAGTTGCATCCGGCAAAGAGTCCGCCGCTCTCACGGTCCTGGCGGATGAGGTCGAATACATAACGGTAATATTCATCGCGGGCAGTGGTCGGTGCCTCTTTGGAAAAGCTGAAACCGTCACGGGGAAAACCGAACTCCTCCAAAACAATCGGCTTGCTGTACTTCCGAGCAATGACCATGTGGTCATCTATATACTTCTTAGTATTTTCCTTGGCACGCGGAAGAAGTTCCTTCAGGCTGTCCGCCTTCACCCAACTCCAGTTGTAAGGCCAGATGTGGATATTCAGATAATTGATGTTGGGGTCGGCATGAATCTTCTCGAAAAGATTCATATCCATTTCGCATCCCCACGAGCCCTCACTGCCGGAAGACACCATGTGGTTCGGGTCAAGTGACTTGATTTGTGCAGCCACATCGGCCATCCAGCGGGCAAACGGTTCCTTGTTCTCGTCAGAGAAAGCGCGAGGCTCGTTACCAATCTGCCAAGACATAATAGTGGGGTCATCCACATATTTTATCTGATTATACCTATTGGTGCGTGAAACAATATAATTGACATGATTGGCAAACAAGGCCTTCGCGCTGTCCGATTGGGGGAACTGCTTGACATACTCCATATAGGCGGGCCATCCGTCTACGGCAGGTACCACGGCATCACCGTGTCCGGACCATTGCAGGTAAACGGAATAGCCACCGCTCCATTCCCAGGAATTGTTCAAATAGAGGACAGCTGTCATATCACGTTCACGCAGTTCATTCATAAAATAATCCAATCCGGCTAAAATAGTATCATTATAGACGCCCGGTGCCACTTGTAAAGAGGGCTCTACCCGCGTCTTTATGCCATTTTCACCGTCAGCACCCACCAATACGCGCAGGTTGTTGATGCCAATACTTTTCAGAAAGTCCAGCTCCTTATGCAACCGTTCACGATTGCCGCCTTCACCTTCGGAACCAAGAATGGCACCGTACCAGAAATTGGTACCTACAAAATAATAGGGTTTTCCGTCGCGAACGAACTGTCCATCGGCATTGACCTTAATAAACGAATGCTCCGCAGGCTTAGGGGCACATGCCCCCAAAAGGAATAAAAGTACTGTCAGCAAAAGGAATTGTTTCTTCATATTATCAGTTTTTAAGCGATACACAAAGATACGCGGCTCATATCATAAAAAATGATACTATATTATCAGATTAATGTGCCAATGTGATTAATCACATTGGCACATTAAGTTGTCTCCGTATCCAGTCCAGCCATTCATCCCACTGTTCCTGATACCAGTAATGCCCGGTTTCCAGATAAGGATGCAGTTCCTTCGGAGAAGAAATCACATTGTAGGCTGCATACATGGAAGTGGGAGGACAGACCTCATCGTTATACCCCCAACTGAACCAACCGGGCACATTCAGCAGGCGGGCAAAGTTTGCCGTATCATAATAGCGCACCGTTTCAAGCTGCTTTTCATCGGGAGCACCGTAATAATAGAAATAATGGGGCCAGCCGCAAGCGCGCTTCTTGAAGAACGCTTCGTGGTCGCATAAGGCAGGATGAACAGCCGCCAGGAAAGTAACGCGCGAATCAAGAGCCGCCGTAATCACAGACAAGGCACCGCCCTGGCTGGAGCCCGTAACGCCCAGCGCCTTCCCGTTGTACTGCGGCAGCGAACAGATAAAATCCACAGCACGCAAAGCGCCTACCACCACACGGTTATAGTAAGAAGCATCCCGGCTGTCGCGGCCGAACGTCCAGTAATTGCTCAGCGCCCCACCTGCCAGCGCATCATATACAGACTGCTGCATCGTGACGGGAATGCCGTGGATACCCACCTCCAATGTAATTACCTTTCCAGGAGCCGTATACGTATCTCCCGCATAAGGGCGGACACCCGCACCGGGCACACGCAGCAAAGCCGGATACTTCCCTTCTTTCTTGGGAATACTGAGAATACCGTAAAAACGTCCTCCCCAAGCTTTTGTCTGGAAGCTGACCTGATATACATTATCCGTTTCCGTACAGCGTTCGGGAAGCAGCGTCATAAGGGGATTCAACGGAGTCTTGCGCGCCTCTTCCAAGGTCTTGGCCCAATAATCCTGAAAATCGGCAGGAAGTTTCGTCACGGGTTGCAGCTGCTCAGGAGCATAGGCCGATGTAGCCAGCCCTTCATAAGTCCGGCCGTCCACATGCGCCTTGACCTTGCAACGCAAGAAGCCTGCAGTCTTCATCGTGCCTTGCAACTTCAAGGTACCATCTTTCAGCACCACGTCTTTCTTTACTTCAGTAGGATACATCTCGGGGCCCAGTTCATAGTCAATCTTGACATCGGACAAGAGGTTCTGTGCCTTCAGCACCCGGACGGTAAACGTACACTTCTCATTCAGACGATACACCCAATCGCTATGGTCGGGTGAAACGACTACACGGATTTCATTGCCGCGTATCTGCGCCGTCACAGCACATACACACAGCAGACATAAAAATAAGGAAAAAACTCTTTTCATGATATCAGATATTAGTATTAATCATTGGTGCAAAAATAGGCACTTCCAATGAAGAATACCAATACTTTTTTATCATATCACCAGCTTCTTTTTCCGATAATTCTCACGGAATTCCTTCGGCGAGCATCCCTTCTTCCGCTTGAACATACGATTGAAATTGGACAGATTGTTGAAGCCGCAGTCATAGCACACCTCTGCAATGGTACGCGTGGAATCTACCAACATACGCGTGGCAAAGCCCAGACGGATATCAATAATGTAGTCGGAAAGCGTCTTGCCGGTGCGCAGGCGAAAGAAACGGCTGAAAGAGACCGGGGTCATGCCCACCATATCGGCCAATGAAGCCAACCGGATATCCTCCTGATAATGGGTGGAAATGTATTTCTGCACCTTCTGTACCCGGCGGCTGTCAGAGAAAGTCTCTATCTTGGCAAACGAAGAACTGGACAACACCCGGGCATTGTCATAGAGGGAAAGTTCGTAAAGGATACGGAGAAAGTTCATCACGGCATAAAAGCCCTGCTCCTCGGAAGCCAGCTTATCCAGCCAGTTGTACACCTTCATGATGGCCTGCATGGGGAAACTAAGTCCGCACTGTGCACGCTCCAGCATCCGGCGGATACTGTCGAACTGGTTCTTGTTGACAACGTTCCCGAAGAACAAGTCGGGAGAGAACTGAATGGTAATCTCCCGAATATCCCCGGAGGTACATTCATGTTGCTCCCATACATGCTCCAACTCCTTACCGGTTATCAGCACCAGGTCATAATCACCGATAATCTCGGCAGAATCGCCCACCACACGGCGTACGCCGGAAGCATGTTCCGTGAAGTTCAGTTCATACTCTGCGTGACAATGGATGGGGTAGGTAAATTCTGTTTTGCGACGATCGGCAATATAGAAACAGTCACGTTCCGACAGAGGGGTTATTTCCCTCATGATATAGTTCTGGTTTTCCATAGGCATTGGTTAAAAAAATATCATGCCACAAATATACTCATTCTTTTTAATCCCACAACAGTACCATTTGTTACATTTAGAGGTAATAATTGTTATATATGAGCAGATACCCGGGAAAGTCCCACCCGGAAAAGCAAAACTTCCGTTCTTCTCCCCCTCAGGCTCTAATGTAAGGATGTATGAGATGTATATCTCATGCTGTACGAGATATACATCTCATACAACACGAGATGCGCATCTCGTACACTTACACACTATAGTTTGAGGAAGAAAGAAGCGGAGATCCCTCTCTTGCCCCATAGACAAAAGAAAGGTCTCCGCTTCGCCGGATGATATGAATGATAAGTCGCTTACTTCTGCAGCTTCAAAACGCAGGAAGTTTCCGGCAGGTTTTCCGAAACGACCGTCAGTGTGGCTTCTCCCGCTTCGCCGGTACTTTGCAACAGCACCTGTGCAAGTCCGTTGAATGCCTTTACCTGATAGGTGCGGGCATCGGCGTCGGCCGGACGTTCCGTAGCCTGATAAGCGGGGTCTCCATTCCCCACCCCAAGGATGCGTACCGGACCGGAAACGGTTATCGTCAAGTCGTTGCAGGCAGTGGGGACAAAACGTTTCTTTTTGTCCTGCAACTCAATATTACACACTGCCACATCCCGATTGTCTGCCTGAATGACGGGACGGTCTGCCGTCAGGGAGATACGGGCAGGAGCACCGGTAGTCTCCACAGTACGGGCCAATATTTTTTTGCCGTTCTTATAGCCTACAGCCTTCACTGCACCGGGCTGGAAAACGGCTTTCCAGGAAAGATGGCCGTTTCGGGGCATCGGTTTGCGATCCAGTTTCTTGCCGTTCACAGTCAGTTCCACTTCATCGCAGTTGCTGTATACCCAAATATCGATGCTATCACCTTCGTGACCTTGCAGATTCCAGTGAGGAAGGATGTGCAGTACCGGCTCATCCGTCCACCAGGACTTCAGATACCAGGCTTCGTCCTTTGGGAAACCGCAGTAGTCCAGAATACCGAATTGTGAACCCGTAGCCGGGAACTTCATGGGGTTGGGCTCGCCGCGGTAGTCGAAACCCGTCCAATAGAAAAGACCCGCCAAATAGGGACGTTCGTCATAGAATTTCCAGCCACGCTCGATGCAGTTCAGCAGGCTGTCAGGTCCGTTCGGCTTGCGGTTGTGCGCCACCATGTGGCCTTTGTCGTGGGCATCGAAGTAGATGCCGCGCGTACCACAGCCCGTAGTCTCTTCCGAACCGAGCGCACGGCGGCCGGGATAATCCTTGCGGTGCTGCTCTACTGGATTCTGAAGGATGTAGTTATAACCGGCCACGTCTGCGGGAATCAAGATGGCAGGGCCACTGCTCGAAGCAACGGTCATGAGGCGCGTAGGGTCGAAACGGTGGCAATATTCGCGCATCGTGGCAGCAATGCGTGTACCGCTTTCTTTCCACTCGATGCCCCACTCCTCGTTGCCTACACTCCAAAGGATAATGCACGGATGGTTGCGGTCGCGGTCTATCATGCGTTTCAGCAGGCGAGTATGTTCCTCGTTGACACCCGTCAGACGGTTTTCTTCTATCACAAGGATGCCGAGGCTGTCGCAGGCATCGAGCATTTCGGGAGTCATCGGGTTATGGGAAGAACGGTAGGCATTGCAGCCGAACTTCTTCAGTTCCTTCAGTCGGTACACTTGCAAGGCATCGGGAATGCCGGCACCTACTCCGGGGTGGTCTTGGTGCATGTTCACACCTTTCAGTTTCAGAGGCTGTCCGTTCAAGAGGAAGCCCTTGTCGGCATCGAAGCGGATGTCACGAATCCCCGTAGTAGTGGTATAAGCATCCACCAGCTTGCCATGCTGATAGACTTCCGTAAGCAGTGTATATAGATAAGGTGTATCCACACTCCAAAGATGAGGTTTGTCCAGCGCTATTTCACCGACGGTGAGCTGGCGGTCTTTCGGCAGTACCGGCTTACCGGCCGTTTCGCAGCGTGCCACTTCCTTGCCGTCGGCAGACCGGAGGATATGGCAGAGGCGGTAATCCTCCGTTTGCAGACCGGAGTTTTCAACAGTAGTCTCTATCGTCAGCTTGGCCTTGTCAAAAGGTGCGGCCAGCGTGCTGTGCACAAAGGTTCCGAAAGGAGCTACATGTAACGGCGCCGTCTTGTTCAGCCATACATGGCGGTAGATGCCCGCACCCTCGTAAAACCAGCCCTCCTCGAGCGTAGCATCCGCACGGACGCAGATAAGATTCTCTTCTCCGTAATTCAAGTATTCCGTAATGTCATACACCTGCGTGGCATAGCCGCTCGGTTCGTGTCCCAGGTAGAAACCGTTTATCCAGATACGGGCATCACGGAAGATACCGTCGAACTGAAGATAAAGATGTTTGCCGAGGTCCTCTTGTGGCACGGTGATGGTCTTTCGGTACCATCCCACAGAGTTTTCGGGGAATTTATAGCCGACGGCTTTATAGCCATGACTGTGGCTCGCCTCTTTGGCATAAGGCAAATCAACCACCCAGTCATGCGGAAGGTTGACCGTCTTCCAGCCCACACCCCACTTCTCCGGATTGAACTTAGGGGAGTAAGGACCCTCATTATGGATAGAGGCTGCTTTAGTCAGATAGTTGAAGTACTCCGTTCCGCAGCCGAAGTCTTTCTCCGGTGAGGAAGCATTGCCAAAAGCAAACTGCCAGCCGTCATCCAGCAAAATACGTTCGCGGACGGATTGGGCGGAAAGAGAAAAGGTAATTCCAAGAAGGAACAAAAATGCGAATAAGTGTTTCATATCGGTTAATCATAAAATGTGTTTACAAAGATAGGGCGAAATAGACTCGTACAGTGATACTTTTGTATCTTTTTCCGGTACTTCATGTTTCCGAAGGGAAAAAACACGCCGGGCAAACAAGGGTGATAGGAGAAAAGTTTTTAAATTTGAAGCGTGCTTCCGGGAAAATGGCCGGATGGCACAACTAATGAAGAATGTATCAAACTAAATACAAGAAATAATATGCAAGACAAAAGATTCGGATATTTCGATGACGACAACCGCGAATACGTCATTACCGATCCCAAGACACCTTGGCCATGGATTAACTACCTGGGCAATGAAGATTTCTTCTCACTCATCTCCAATACTGCCGGAGGCTATTCCTTCTACAAGGACGCCAAGTTCCGCCGCATCACCCGCTACCGCTACAACAACGTGCCGATGGACAACGGGGGACGCTACTTCTACATCAATGAAGGCGGCAACGTATGGTCTCCCACCTGGAAGCCCTGCAAGACTGCACTCGACAGTTACGAGTGTCGCCACGGCATGAGCTACACCCGCATCACCGGATCCAAAGACGGCATCGAAGCCAGCCTGCTCTTCTTCGTCCCACTGAAGACCTGGGGAGAGGTGCAGAAGCTGACCTTGCGGAATACTTCTGCCAAAGTGAGAAAACTCAAACTATTCTCCTTTGCCGAATGGTGCTTGTGGAATGCCGCTACGGACATGGAGAACTTCCAGCGTAACTTCTCCACGGGAGAGGTGGAAGTGGACGGGTCTGTCATCTACCACAAGACGGAATACAAGGAACGCCGCAATCACTACGCCTTCTACAGTGTCAATACACCCGTAGACGGTTTCGATACCGACCGCGAAACATTCGTGGGACTCTACAACGAGTTTGCCGACCCGGAACGGGTAGTAGAAGGCAGACCGGGCAACAGCATTGCCCACGGTTGGAGTCCCATCGCCTCGCACTATCTGGAAGTAGAACTGCAACCCGGCGAAAGCCGCGACTTCATCTTCCTGCTGGGCTATGTGGAAAACAAGCAGGAGGCAAAGTTCGAGGAACGTGAAGAATCTCTGCATGAAGCGTTCAAGCAGAGTGTACCCTCTTCACCTATTATAAATAAGGTAAAGGCTAAGGCGATGATTTCGGCCTTCGACACTACCGCCAAAGTAGATGCTGCCTTTGCCGAACTGAAAGCCTACTGGGACCGCCTGCTGGACATCTACGTCGTGAAGACCGACGAAGAAAAACTGGACCGCATGGTGAACATCTGGAACCAGTATCAGTGCATGATTACCTTCAACATGTCCCGTTCCGCCTCTTTCTTCGAGAGCGGCATCGGTCGTGGAATGGGTTTCCGCGACTCCAACCAGGACCTCGTGGGCTTCGTGCATCAGATCCCGGAACGAGCCCGCGAACGAATCATCGACATAGCTTCTACCCAATTCCCCGACGGAGGATGCTACCACCAATACCAACCGCTGACCAAACGCGGCAACAACGACATCGGCGGCGGCTTCAACGATGACCCCATGTGGCTTATCTTCGGTACGGTGGCATACATCAAGGAATCGGGAGACTTCAGTATCCTGGATGAGCCCGTCCCCTTCGACAACAAAGAAGGTTCGGAAGTGTCTCTGTTCGAGCACCTGCGCGTCTCCTTCAACCACGTCATCGAGAACCTCGGCCCCCACATGTTGCCCCTCATCGGCCGTGCCGACTGGAACGACTGCCTGAACCTGAACTGCTTCTCCTGGGATCCGAATGAATCCTTCCAGACCACGGAAAACCAGACGGAAGGCAGCCAGGCAGAATCGCTGATGATTGCCGGCTTGTTCGTGGTATGCGGACGCGACTACGTGGAGCTGTGCCGCCGCCTGGGTAAAGACGACGAAGCAAACAGAGCGCAAACCTACATAGACAATATGGTGGAAGCCGTAAAAAAACACGGCTGGGACGGAGACTGGTATCTGCGCGCCTACGATTACTTCGGCCACAAGGTAGGCTCCAAAGAGAACGAAGAAGGACAAATCTTCATCGAATCGCAAGGCTGGTGCACCATGGCAGGCATCGGACTGGAAGAAGGCATGGTAAAAAAAGCGCTGGACTCCGTAAAGGAACGCCTGGACTGCGAGCACGGTATTGTACTCAACAATCCACCCTTCACCCGCTATGTTGTGGAGTATGGAGAAATCTCCACCTATCCCGCCGGCTACAAGGAGAACGCAGGTATCTTCTGCCACAACAACCCGTGGGTCATCATCGGAGAAACCGTACTGGGACGGGGTGACCGTTCCTGGGAGTATTTCCGCAAGATATGCCCGTCGTACACCGAAGAGCACAGTGCCCTGCATAAAGTAGAACCTTACGTATGCTGCCAGATGGTGGCCGGCAAGGACGCCGCCCGCCCTGGTGAAGGCAAGAACAGCTGGCTGACTGGAACGGCTGCCTGGATGTGGTATGCCATCACGCAATTCATACTCGGCATCAAGCCTTCGTATGAAGGTCTGGAAATCAATCCTTGTATCCCGGCAGGCTGGAAAGGCTTCAACGTGAAGCGTAGGTTCCGCGGGGCAGAATATCATATTACCGTGAAGAATCCCGATGGTGTGTGCAAAGGCATCAAGTCCGTCACAGTAGACGGCCAGCCGATAGAAGGCAATGTGGTGAACCATCTGCCGGGCACGCATACAGTAGAAGTAATAATGGGATAACCCACAAAATACAATATCATGATAAACCCTATTTATTCTCCAGCGCCCGAACGCTATGACAACGGCATGAAATTCCGCCGTTGCGGGCAAAGCGGCATCCTGCTGCCGGAAATATCACTCGGATTGTGGCACAACTTCGGCGACATGAACACATTTGCCAATTCCCAGGCCATGGCGCACTATGCCTTCGACCGTGGAATCACGCATTTCGACCTCGCCAACAATTACGGTCCTTCCTACGGTTCCGCCGAAGAGACTTTCGGAATGATTATGAAGAAATCCTTCACGCCCTATCGGGACGAACTGTTCATCTCCACCAAGGCCGGACACGACATGTGGCCCGGCCCCTACGGGGAGTGGGGCTCACGCAAGTACCTGATGAGCAGCCTCAACCAAAGTCTGAAACGGATGAACCTGGAGTATGTGGACATCTTCTACTCCCACCGCTACGACCCGGATACTCCGCTTGAAGAGACCCTGCAAGCACTAGTTGATATCGTACGGCAAGGCAAAGCACTCTATGTAGGAATCTCCAAATATCCCAAAGAGGCGGCCGAGTTTGCCTACAAATACCTGGAAGAACGGGATGTACACTGCCTGCTCTATCAAGGCAGATACAATCTCTTCAACCGCGAACCGGAAGAAGAAGGTATCCTGCAGCAAGCCAAAGGGAACGGAACCGGCTTCATCGCCTTCTCCCCGCTGGCGCAGGGCCTGCTGACCAACCGCTACCTGAATGGTATTCCCGAAGATTCGCGCATGGCAAAGGGGGCTTTCCTGAAGAAAGAAGCACTGACCGACGAGACGCTGCAAAAAATCAAGGCACTCAACGAAGTTGCTGCCTCACGCGGGCAAACCCTTGCCGAGATGTCACTTGCCTGGCTGTTGAAGGACGACCTGGTGACAAGCGTCATCATCGGAGCGAGCTCCGTTGCCCAACTGGCAGATAACTTGAAAGCGACTGAAAATACAGACTTCTCTGCCGAGGAACTGGAGAAGATAAAGAAAATCATTCAAAAATAAATCAACATGAAAAGCCTCCTTATTCAAACCTTTTGTTTATTATTCCTTTGCTTGGGCACGGTCCGTGCACAGCAATACCAACTTGCATCACCCAACGGAAAACTATCCGTTACGGTAGATGCCGGAGAAGCCCTCACCTGGCAGATAGCACACGACGGAACCACGGTGCTGCAACCCTCTGCCATCGCCCTGCAAGGCAGAGATGAAAAATCAGCCAAGAAAGCAATAATTTTCGGTAAAAATGTAAAAGTAATCCGTGCAGAACGCAAGTCCGTGGAGTCCTCCTTCCCCACTCCCCTCTATAAAAAAGCAAGTGTGAAGGATGTCTACAACCAGCTGACACTGAAATGCCGCGGAGGCTACAGCGTACAGTTCCGCGCATACGATGACGGCGCTGCCTACCGCTTCATTTCCGAACAGAACAAGCCGTTTATCGTCCTCAACGAAACTGCGGACTTCAATTTCGACAAGGATTACCAGGCATTTGTACCTTACATAAACGACAACCGCAACGGTGAGCGCTATTGCTTCTCTTTCGAGTCTTACTACGACGAAGCCCCGTTGTCCAAAATGCACACCGACTCACTCTCCATCACCCCACTGATGGTTTGCCTGGACGGAGGAAAGAAAGCCGTTATCATGGAAGCCGGATTGGAAAACTATCCCGGCATGTTCCTCACTGTAAATCCCCAGACACGTCAAGGAGTGCAGGCAGCATTTGCCCCCTATCCGCTGGAAGAAACAATCGGCGGACACAACCGGCTGAACCTGATACCGACAAAACGTGCAGACTACATCGCCCGTTGTGCCAAGCAGGAGCTCCCCTGGCGTGTGGTGCTCGTCACCGAAAAGGACACGCAGCTTGCCGACAATGACATGGCACAGCGTCTTGCCCCCGCCTGCCGCATCAAAGACATTTCCTGGATTAAACCCGGCAAAGTGGCTTGGGACTGGTGGAACACCTGCAACTTGACTGGCGTAGACTTCAAAGCCGGCATGAACACCCCGACTTATAAGGCATTCATCGACTTTGCCGCCGACAACAACCTGGAATATATCATCATCGATGACGGCTGGAGCGGAAACGAATCCTTATTGAAAGACCTGAATCCGGATATCGATTTAAAGGAACTGGTAGCCTACGGAAACCAGAAGGGCGTCGGCATCATTCTCTGGGCAAGCTGGCGAAATTCTGCCAAAGATACGGAAGCTGCATTCAGCCACTATGCACAGATGGGTATCAAGGGCTTCAAGATAGACTTCTTCGACCGTGACGACCAGCCACTGGTACAGTCTGTAGAACGTATTGTAGCCTGCGCCGCCGAGCACCGCCTGGTATTGGACCTGCATGGCCTCAAGCCATACGGTATACAGCGCACCTATCCCAACGTCCTGAACTTTGAAGGTGTAAAGGGATTGGAGAACGCCAAATGGGAACCGATAGTGAACGGAGCCCCCCTCCACAACTTCCCACGCTATGACGTGACTGCTCCCTACCTGCGTATGCTTATAGGCCCGATGGACTACACACCGGGAGCCACAATGAACGCAACCCGCGAAACCTTCCGTGCCGTCAACGACCATCCGATGAGCCAGGGTACGCGCGTCCACCAGATGGCGATGTACACCCTCTTCGAAGCCCCGCTGCAAATGCTTGCCGACAGCCCCAGCAAATATATGAAGGAGCAGGAATGCACGGACTTCATTGCCAAAGTGCCTACCGTTTTCGACGAGACCGTGGCACTGGACGGTGAAGTAGGCGAATACCTTACACTGGCACGCCGCAAGGGAGACGTCTGGTACATCGCCTCCATGACCGACTGGACACCACGCGACTGTACCATCGACCTTTCCTTCCTCGGAGAAGGAAGTTACGAAGCCGAAATCTTTTCCGACGGCATCAATGCCGACCGGGAAGCAACCGACTACAAGAAAGAAGTACGCACCGTGACCTCGGGAGACAAGCTGAACATACACATGGCACCCGGAGGAGGATGGACAGCACGGATATGGAAAAGATGATAGGGTGATAAAGTAATGACATGATAAGTGCAATAGGGTGACAGTTACGTTAAAAGTGCTGTCACCCTATTCCTTTATCACTTTTAACATACCTCTACGTGAACCTTTTATATCCTATCTTGTTTTTTCTCACAAAAGCCTAAGGTACCATAGGGCAGGAATTTATATTAAACCTAAACAATTATAAAAGTATGAAGAAATTTATTCCCCTATTATTAGCGGTCTTTGCAGTGACGCTTGCATCTTGCGAAAAAGACCCTGACATGGATAAGCTGGACAATAATTATCTGGTTTATACCAACTATGACAAGAAGGCGGATTTCAAAACCTTCGAAACTTATTACTTGCCGGACAGCATTCTGGTCATCGGTGATAAGGAAAACGCCGAATACTGGAAAGATGAGAATGCCCAGGAAATTCTCAGCGCTTATGTTGCTAACATGAACAGCCGCGGCTACATCCGTGTGGATGACCGGGAAGAAGCCGACCTTGGCTTGCAGGTAAGCTATGTCAGAAGTACCTATTACTTCACCGACTACGGACGTCCCGAATGGTGGTGGAACTATCCAGGCTACTGGGATGCTCCTTACTGGGGCAACTGGGGCGGATGGTATTATCCCTATGCCGTGAACTATTCCTACAGTACCGGTTCCTTTATCAGCGAATTGTTGAATCTGGAGGCGCCGCAAGGCCAGAGCGAGAAACTTCCTGTTCTGTGGACCAGCTATATGAGCGGCTTGCTGAGTGGTTCTACTTCTGTCAATACCAAACTTGCCGTGCAAGGTGTGAACCAAGCTTTCACTCAATCAACTTACCTGACTAACAAGTAGTGACAAGCTACGAGCTATAAGTGACAAATGACGGGTTACCCAATATTAAGGTAACAAGAATAATACGGCAGCATCCTTTCCGGACTGGGAAGTTGCCATTGAACCAAAAAACAAGAACAAAGTATGAAAACAATAAAATATCTTTCCTTGAGAGTATTTGCGGTTGCCGCTCTTGCTCTCGTCTTCGCCCTACCGACGAAGGCACAGATGACCGATAACGGTTATGCCAATATCGACTGGCAATATAACTTTCCCCTCAGCAACAACTTCGCCGACAAATCAAGCGGCTGGGGTATGAATTTTGAAGGCGGTTACTTCCTGACAGACAATTTTGCATTGGGAGCTTTCTTGAACTACCATAGCAACCATGAGTATTTCGGTCGCCAGACACTTCCCGTAGGCGAAGGCGGCAGTCTGAATACCGACCAGCAGCACACTGCATTCCAGTTGCCTTTCGGTCTGGCCTCCCGCTATGTATGGAACCGTGGAGGTGCATTCCAGCCGTATGCCGGTGTAAAACTGGGTGCTGAATATGCACAGTTGAAGTCAACTTTCAACGTATTCGAAGCCAACAAAGATACATGGGGTTTCTATGTATCTCCTGAAATTGGTTTCAATGTGTATCCTTGGGCTTATGGACCGGGCTTGCATTTCGCAGCCTATTACAGCTACGGTACGAACAAAGGTGACCTCTTTACGTACAGCGTAGACGGTTTGAGCAATTTCGGTCTGCGCGTAGGTATTGCGTTCTGATAAGACACACACTTAAAGCTTAACAGATAGAATTTAATTGTTTCAAAATTGAAGAAGAAAAGAGCCTTTCCTGCGTGAGCAAGGGAGGCTCTTTTTAATTCTACCAGTTATTTTTTTCCTCCCAGCATCGCCTTATATACAGCTTCCTGAATCCTCGTCCTTATATCCAGCCTCATCAACTTGTTATTCCACACATCCGGATAGGTGCGGTTGCTCAAAAAGACATAAACCAAGCCGTTCTCCGGGTCTGTCCAGGCGCAAGTACCCGTGAAACCGGTATGACCATAGACAGAAGCAGGGGCAGACTCTGCGCAGGGACTCTTCTGGGGATTATGCCGGTCGGGCTTATCAAATCCCAGCCCCCGGCGGCTTATCCTTGAGACAGTGGTAGTAAATACCCTGCAGGTCTCCTTGCTCAAATAGCGTTTACCGTCCAGTTCACCCCCATTCAGCAACATCTGATAGACTTTTGCTACTTCTTCGGCAGTGGAGAACAGCCCGGCATTACCGGAAACGCCACCCTGAAAAGCTGCGGATTCATCATGTACAAATCCTTGCAAGGTAGTCTTACGCAAGAAAGGATCTGTTGATGAAGGTACAATATCTTCCTTCTTCAAGAAGCGCAGAGGAAGATACCCCGTACGCTCCAATCCCATCGGAGTATAGAATTCCTTGGCCAAATATTCGTCCATAGACATGCCGGTGCGCGCCTCGACCAACTGCTGCAACAAGATAAAGCCCACACAACTATAACGGTAACGTTTATCTCTAAGCGAAGTATCCACAATCTTCTGCAAGTACTCTTGCTTGAAGGAACGGTTCAGCCAAAGGCTGTCGGACACTTGCATCGTATATTCCGGTGTCTGCACCTTCGACGTCAGTCCCTGACGGAAGCGGAACTTAGGGTTCGCCCAAGTCTGCCGTCCGATGCGTGCGGAATGCCGGGCATCGGGACGTGCCTTGAACAAAGTGCCGGTGTAGCTCTCTTCATCAATCGCTTCCTGATAGAATAGCAAGGTAGAAGGTAGACCGGATTCATGCATCAGCAGTTCGCGTACCGTAATATTCTTCTTGTCCGTATCCTGTAGGAAAGGCAGATAATCCGACACCCGGTCTGTAAGATTGAGGCGTCCGCCATCGTACAACTTCATCACAGCAAGCAGCGTGGCTGTGGTCTTTGTCAGCGAAGCGATGTCGTATACATCCGTCTTCTTTACGGGAAGCGCCTTGCTTCCGGCCTCGTTCCAGACGTGGGTACCGAAAGCTTTATTATACATCTCCCTACCATCCTTCAGCACCACCACCTGGCAGCCGGGGTAAGCCCCTTCACGAATGCCTTCTTCAGCTATCTTGTCTATTTCAGCCAGCAGACGGGAATTCATACCATGCTCTTCGGGTACAAAGCGGGGGGCGCTTTGAGGAGTCAGCGTCACTCCCGCACCGGCAGCAAACCGACTACCGATACTGGCAGACAAGCGTCCCTCTGAACAAGCGCTGCCATAAACAATCCGGGCAACCTGCCGCTGTACCTCCTCGTTGGAGGAGTGTGCCAAAATCACCGCTTCAGCAGCAGCGTCCCCTTGTTTTATCTGCAATACCTGCTTGCCAGGAATAAAGAACAGATAAACCACCGGTACGTCAGGAGCGAACTTTGCAAAGAAATTCTGATAGGGCGTCAAACGGTGTTCGGTGACACAGACCAGAATACGTTTGTACTTGGCCAGCGCATTTCTCAAACGGTTCCCGTCAGCCTCCGGCAGATTCTTGCCCAAACGGAACTCCACAGGACGGGTATACTGCGACAGTTCCTTGAGGAACGGCTGGATTTCCTGCGCTTCTCCCACATTGAGCACGGCAACTTCACCGATGGAAGGGTCCAGCGGAAGTACCTCGTCCCGGTTATCCAGCACAGTGATGGCCGCCAAGTTCAGCCGGCGCATCAAATCACGCGTTTTCGGAGTATTGATGCGGGTCCCCAAACCTGAAAGCTGTACATGGGGTTTCTTTTCCAACCCAAGGGCATATTTATATTTCAGTACTTTACGGCATTTCGCCTCTATCTCTTTCTCTGTCAGCTCCCCTTTTTTCACAGCGGCAAGCACAGCCTCCACTTCTTCCTTAATACGCCGGGGGACAAGCAGCAAATCATTGCCGGCTTTCAGCGCCTGCAAACAGATGCTTTCATTGCCCGATACCCCTTTCATGGCAAGGGCATCCGTAAAGACAAGCCCCTGAAAGCCGAGGTCATTCACCAACAGACCGGAAACTACCTTACGCGAAAGCGAAGACGGGAGCCCCTTTTGCGGCTCTATGGTAGGCACCTCCAAGTGCCCCACCATCATTCCTCCCAATCCGGCACGAATGGCTTTTCTGAAAGGATAAAGCTCTATACTGTCCAGACGGGCACGGGTAAAAGGCAGCACGGGCAACGCCTTATGAGAATCAACATCCGTATCCCCATGCCCCGGAAAGTGCTTGCTGACAGAAAGTACACCACCATCCTCCAACCCTTTGGAGTAGGCAACAACCTTGTTCGCCACATTGAACGGACTTTCACCGAAGGAACGGGTATTGATAACCGGATTCTTGGGATTGATATTCACATCCGCTACGGGAGCAAAATTCACTTGCACCCCCAGTTCACGGCATTGGCGGGCCACCTCGCGCCCATATTCATAAATCAGTGTATCGTTCTGTATGCAGCCCAGCACCATGTTTCGCGGAAAGTTCGGAGTACCGCGAAGGCGCATAGCCAGCCCCCATTCACCGTCAAAGGTAATCATCAGCGGAACTTCCGCCATCCGCTGCGCCTCATTGGTCAACATCACCTGGTTCTGCATCAATCCGCCGGAAAATAACAGACCGCCTACCTTATAGTCCTCCACCACCTTACGCAGCAGTTCCTTGTTGGCCTTGTCCTGCTGGGGGGCAATCGTATAGATGAACAGTTGTCCGATGCGTTCTTTCAGAGTCA
>ERZ779851.730-NODE-730-length-32027-cov-5.308989_pt1 | contig 32027 bp, 43 predicted proteins | sample MGYA00511094_ERZ779851 | MGnify/ENA primary metagenome ERZ779851 (study PRJEB29588, sample SAMEA2155512) | human gut metagenome | biome: human gut; feature: human-associated habitat; material: faeces | place: Denmark | collected 2008/2010 ...
CATTAGTGTAATAAGTCTATTGTTTTGTGTTACTGGGGAGTGAGGTGGTAAGGGAGGAAAAGAAACTATATAATAGAAGAAAACTATAAAAAGAAAAAATTTTTAAAAAATACTTGCTTTTTAGCTTGTAACTGATATAATAGTAAATGTAATAAGGAAAACAACAGAGAAATTAAAAAATAAAAAATTTTAAAAAATCTGTTGACATTATAGCTTGTAAGAGTTATAATAAATACATAAAGAAACGAAAGAGGAATAAAAGAATGAACAGAATTTTGGAATTTATAATTAAGTTGATTGTATTTGTGTTATTATTGAAGTTTAGCTATATTGCACCCAACTTCTGGGTGATTGTAAGTTTAATTTTACTTATGTTACTTTAGAAAAAATAATTTAAAAAAGTACTTGTTTTTATAGCTTGTGAGAGTTATAATAAAAGAGTGAGGAAAGCAAAGGAGATAATAATATGAATACTTTAAAATTACAACAAGACTTAATTAAGGCGGCAAATAATAGGGACGAAAAGAAAAAAGCGTTTAATGGGTTTTATGTCAAGAAAGAATTTGAAACGATTATAGGACCTAACCACTCACAAGCGTTCGTTATACCTAACGAACAGCTATATATTGACGTTGAAAAAGTTTTCAACGGTAGAGAAGTACCAACTTTTGAGAATGTATTATATAAGATTGAAACAGATGAAAGTTATACTCTTTTAAGAAATGATAATACATTAGAAAAACGTGAGTTCAATAAGAAAAAGATTGAAGTTTATCGTTTTGAAAATCCTAACTTAAAAGAAAAAATTTACTTAGATAAAAAGTTCATGAAGTATTATGACATGGATAAATTAGTTATTTACGGTGGAAACAATAAACAGCCCGTTAGGATTTATGAAGATACAGAGTTCATCGGGGGTCTCGCTCCTGTATGGATACAAGACTAATAAATATTTTTAAAAACACTTGCATTATAGCTTGTAACATTATATAATAGATAATGTAATAAGGATATTTAACGGAGGGTTTTAAAATGGAAAGTATGAAACATTTTTATAAGTGGTACTATTCTTTATCTGAAAAGGATAGACAAAAACAACTGGATAACAGCAAACTATTATACCCGTTTAATACATGGGATATGAATTATTATTTACTAATCGGGAATTATCAAGTATTAATCGATATTGATGATATTGGCAACGAACTTGAATATCTTAACTCTGAAGATATCAACGATATCGAAAAAGAAACCCTTATCGATTTAGCGTGGAAAATTTACGAATAGGAGTGTTTAAAATGAAAGAATATATTTTTGAAAGTCCAGTAAGAGAAGTTAAGTTTGAACAAGTATCAGATAACAAGTATAATGTATATACTTCATTTAGCAAAAAATATCAATTCAGATGAAACAATAACTATTTTTCATAAAACTAAATAACATAATAGCCCGGTCAATGATCGGGCTTTTTATTTTGTTTTCAGTATTCGTTATTCTCTAGATTGTCTTAGCTTGTTACATGGTTATGATTATGAGATTATAGTGCTTTTGTTTCCAACACACTTATAACGTCATATAAGCCTGTTTAAACGTGTTTAAATTGATTATGTATGATAATACACGATATAGGAAACAGAGTCTTATATAGGTTATTACGTGCTTATATCAAATTGACTAAGGTCATATTTGCTTGTCACATGGTTATGATTATGAGATTGTAGTGCTTTGTTTCCAACACGCTTATAACGTCATATAAGCCTGTTTAAGCGTGTTTACTTCATCTAGGTATTATTATACCCAGCTTGATTTTAAGTAGCTTATAACCGCCCTATTTAAGACACTTAAACCGCACTATTTAAGACACTTAAACCGCCCTATTTATAAATATGAACATTTTATGACCGCCCCACCTCCTTATCTTCACAATTATAACCGCCCTACTTCACAATTAATTCATATAACCGCCCTACCGTCACAATTATAACCGCCCTGGGTCATATTCAAATATGAATTTTCACAGTTATGACCGCACTCGTTCACACTTATTTCAAAAAGTTCACAATTATGTCGAAAAATCTTCACAATTATTTCACAGATTTTTCACAATTATTTCACACTTTCTTCACACTTTTTAAACCCAAATCTGAATTTTCCAAAACACTTTGAGAATTTGAAACTTCAAAAACTTTTTCGATTTCAAAAAGTTCTGCACGTTTTTAAAACTCAAAAGTCGGTCAGTAAAATCATGAAGATTAATTTTGATAAAACTTCATAACTTGTTCACACAAAATCATGTAAAGCATGATATGATAGATAGTGTTGAAAGGAGGTAATCATATGAACAAAAAGAAAAAGACTTACATTGAAACAGGAACACAAACTTTGCTTGGTCCTGTTATCAGAGTTTATAATGGACTTCATTTCATTGTTGAATGCGAATATTCAAACATTTGCTTATCCCGTGATGAAGTTGAAAAAATCATGATAAAGGAGAACGATAAATGAGAATAATTGTCAATGAAAAGTATTATAGACAACAAGGTAAAGACTTAGTATTTCAACAAAATACCAAAAATGAGTTGCACTCAACAACTCAAACTAAGGAAGAACCTTATTTTGCTTTAAAGAATGTTTTGAACGATTTTAGATTACGTGACTTATGGTCAAGTGAACATCTTGTAACTGAACTTGAGCTGTATTTTGATGATGAACTTATTGCTGTCATTCAGCCATGTTTTACAATCAATGGTGAAACATATGTTTCACGTAAAGAATGGTCACGTTGCTATTTACGTAACGGGGAAGAAACAACAATTGGTAGCACAACTGTTACTAATCATTTTTATTATGTTATAAGTGAAAAAGAAGTTCTTGATATCATTATATGGAATTTCATTGACGGGTTCCCATGGGATAGTGTTCAATAAATAAGAATAAAATCTTCACAAATTCTTCACACATTAAATTGGATATCATGGTATGATAGATACTGTTGAAAGGAGGTAATCATATGTATGATGAAAAAATAAAGGAAACATTAACTTTAATTTGGGATAATTATGAAAGTTTATCCCACAAAACACTTGCACAACTTTTTGCAACGTGTTATGATAATGCTATTCGTGCCAGTGAACATGATAAGTTTGCTGAAACGGAACAAACTTTTAAAGATACGTTTGCAAAGTTAGATAACAATGCACAACAACGTATCTTAACAGAACTCACAAAGACAAAACAGGAGGAATTTTAATTATGAGTAATGTACGTAATAATGTTAACTTGGTAGGTCGCTTTACGGCAGATGTTGAGTTGAAGTATACAAATAACGGTATGGCAATTGCAGATTTTTCATTGGCGGTTGACCGTAACAAAGAAGAAACAGATTTCATTCGTTGCAAGACTTTTGGTAAGACCGCTGAAAATATTGCTAACTTCTTTAAAAAAGGTGACCTTATCGCTGTCAACGGTTCAATCCAAACTGGTAAGTATGTAAACAAAGACAAGAAAACAGTTTACACAACTGATGTTGTTGTTGATACTTTCGCTTTCTTGCAATCAAAGAATGAACGTCAAGCACAACAACCACAACAAGCACCACAACAAGCTACACCGCAACAATTTCAACAACAAGCACAACAAAATCAAGCACAACGAACAGTTGGTATCAATCCAGTGATTACACCGGAACAGGCATATGACCAAAACACACAATTCTAATAAATAATGAAACAAAAGCCCTTGCAATCATGCAAGGGTATTTTTGTACATTCTTTTAAAGGAACGTGTTACCGTAAATGTCACGTCTTGAGAAACACTCTCGGCTCTCATTATCACTATTCCACATAGTTACTCCATTATCAAACATTGCCGCCAACGTATTCTTGACAACATGAGGAATATCGCCACTGACGTTGACATTACCAGTCTTGATATAATCGAAATGTTTCTTGATACCTAACCATGATGAGATATTAGAGTATGAGTTAATTGTATAGCCAAAGAGATTAAAGTATAACGTTGCGTTAATCAAGGTTGGTGCCTGACAAGTATAAACGTTAAGTCGCATAAGTCCGTTGTTGGTCTGTACGTCAGTTAAAATCTTGCCGCCTTGGTGAGCAATACTGTCATTTTGGTTACGGGTATCTGCAAGAACCGCCTGTTGACTTCGTAAAGTCTGTTCATAGTTGTTTGTCGCAACCTTGTTTTGATAAGCATTGTTTGCACGCTGATTTTCCATTGCAGCGTCTTGCCTAACACCTTGGATTGCTGTTGCAGTTGATTGGTTTTTACTCATAATATCATAGCCAACTCCGGCAGTAATTGCACCTCCGGCAACACCAAGAAGTCCGCCAACCACGCCACCGCTTTTAAGTCCGCCAATACCGCTTTTAGCAATGTTGAGTAATGACTTCTCACCATAATTTGATGATTGGTTTGCTTGTTCCATGGATAAAGCGTCACGACTTGCTGCCTGTGTTCTTTCAAGGTTTGCCACTGTTGTTGCATTACCTTCTTTTGCAAGCAACATATTCATTTTAGCGTTGGCTCTTGTGTTTGCTAATTGGTTACGATTAGAGTTAAGAAACATTGTGTAACTGTCAAGAATAACTGGAATATCCTTTTGAGTGTCGTCAATGATCAATGAATTAGTATATGCAGAAGGTTTATCATTATCTTGATATGAACCTTGATTGGTAGTGTTGTAATCGGGCAGATAATAAAATTCCTGTTGATTTTCACCAATTGTACCCATTCGATAAATATTTAACCCGTCTGAATTAAAAGCACCGTCATTAAGTCTTAAAAGGTTTAAATCTTTTTCAACCCCTCGACCATTGGTCAAGACAAGTTGCGTATATGGTTTTCCTAACAATTTTGCAGGAACATCCATGCCTGTTACATTTCTCAAAAGATTATATAACTCTTGTAAGATTTTACCGCCATTACCGATATAACCTTTACCTCGTTCAGGTGTAGCGTCATATGACTTAGCATGAATAATTCGCATGAGTTTTCCGCTTGAGTCACGTTGATATTCAAGCCTGCCGGTAGGAACATTTAAATATACACTTTTCTTGTCTGCACCAATCGTCATATCAAAACCTAACGTAGAAACAAGTTCACAGTCAACAACAAGAGAAGATGTTCCGACAAAACTCGGGTCTTTTGAGATTGTTGCAAAAATGTCTGTCGCTTCATTATTACCGTTCTGCACAACTAGCGTATTATTAAGATAAATATCAAGACCCCAACCCGTTTTGATGTTGTATGCAAAGAACCAGTACTTGTATTGGCTGTATGCTCCAAGCAACTCGCCTTTTTCTTTGCTTGCGTCTTTTGGTTGAGTGACGAACACACAAAAACGAATATTATCGTTATCAACCAAAGCACCGTTCTGATATCTGTGGAAGTGGCAGTATTTGCTCGAAATAAGTTGACCGGCACCGTCACCGCCAATTTCTTCACTGTTGTTTCTCCATAATTTGAATGTAGTGGTAAAATCCGTATGGTCACTGTTCCAGTCTTTAATGAATGCCTGTTTGATAAGTCCTGTACTTTTAGTGAGGTCCACTTTATCAAAATAAGTGTTCCAATTATCAATTGAGTAATAAATGAAAGTTGTTCCGTCATTCATGTATTCTAAATTGGTAATGAATGCAAAATAAGTTTGATTGCCTTTTTGTTGTGGGTTATAAATTTTAATATACTCATATTCTGCTAACTCATTGATATTAGCAATCTTACCGTCCCACCGTATAGGCTTGTTCAAGTTCTGATATGAAGATTTTTCCATACTTACGCTTGACAATGTAGCAAGATATCCCTCTAGTTCGTTTTTATTCTGCCAACGAACAATATGCTTGTACGTATCATCAAAACTGGTATTCTTGTAAAGTGTAATTGTACTTGTTATTCTTGCCATGCAATCACTCCGTTATACATTCATTTCATCTTTATGAGCTTGCCATAGTGACGCAAAATAATCTTCATTGTGAGATGATATCAACATCCCATTTTCAAAATCAATTTCGTTTCCGTCATTGTCAATAAAGTCAATTGTAATATCAACTTTTGATGTTGAACCATTAAAATTGCTTGACCATTGAGCTTGTGGTCCTTTACGGTATTGTCTGAAAACAACGCAATATCTGTTTCCGTTACCCATGTGACTCTCAGAATATCTGTGTAAAACACCAGCCGGTTGAAAAGTCCTAACATTTCCGGTATTATCAGTAAATTTAGCTATACCCTTACAAAAGTTTGCAATCATAAATTCCCACTTATAGTAATCGTTATTGTCAATACCTATTATAATATCATCATTAATCAAGTAAAACGGACTACCATTTAAAAATGTCCATGATTTATTATGTGACATATAATCAACGTATGAAGATACAAGTTTTGAACAATTAATTCCGTATGGAATACCTTTTATTCCTAATGATATGGGTCCAATGTGATTATCTGATGTAATCTTTTGTATTTTGCTTTGAGTGTTTACAAAGCATTTTTCATATCTAAAAATATTGATGTATGACATTCCTTTTAATTCTATATCACTTCGGGTTGCACCAAGTGATGCTGATGAGTCAGATTCACTTGCACCATATTCATCAACAGAACCAGGATATCTACAATATTCATTATTTGAAATGCATGAATAAGAGTGGTTTTGATTGTTACCAATCGTATCATACATTTGTATTACATAGTTATCCTTATTTACTCCAGTTAATTTACCGTTTTCACCTCTACTTGGTTTGTCCGTATTCGTTCCGTCAACATAAAAATGTTCATCTTCACCAATCGAAACATCAGGATGATGTCCTGTTTCACCTTTTTCACCTTTATCACCAATTGGTCCTTGTAGTCCCTCGGGTCCTGGGTCGCCTTGTGGTCCTTGTTCGCCAGTATCACCTTGTGGTCCTTTATCACCGGTTTCACCAATTACACCTTGCGGACCTTTTGAGCCTGTCGCTCCTTTATCACCTTTTTCACCTTTTAAACCAATTGGTCCTGTCAATCCTTTTCCACCTGTTATTGTACATGGAATACCCTGTGGTCCTTTATCCCCGATTTCACCCTGTAAACCTTGTTCACCTTGAATGCCTTGTTCACCTTGAGGTCCTACCTCACCTCTTTCACCTTGTTCACCTTGTAAACCTTGTTCACCTTGTAAACCTTGGACTCCGGTTTCACCAATATCACCCGTTTCCCCTTTATCCCCAGTTTCTCCACGTTCCCCCTTTAGACCTTGTATACCAGTTTTACCTTTTACACCTTGTGAACCTTTGTTCCCATCTTCACCTTGAATACCTCGTTCACCAATTGGTCCCATTAGACCTGCTGTGTTTTTGCCGGTATCTTCACCATTTACCACCCATGTTGAGTTTTCGGAGATTGAAATTTCAACATTATCATTTTTTGGTGTAATTGTAAGGGTATGTTCTACACAGTCTTTGGTATAACTGAAAACGAAATCATGTGTACCAACTTCATTTGTTTGAATACGAAAACTTTCAATTGTATCAACATCAACAGGTAAATCATATCGTTGAACAAGATTTTCAACTTTTTTCATAACCCATTGATGAACAAAGTCCTGCCAGTTGTTTGTATAAAAATCATTATTGATTATCTTCATAAATTCTATTCCTTTCTGTTAACTTTATAACTAATTATATACCAAATTTGCTTGTTTTATCAAGGGTACTAACTCGTTCATACATTGTCTTAATCGTGTTCACAACTTGCTCTTTATACCAAAAAGCACTCTTTATCAAGAGTGCTTTAATATTCTTATTTTGCCATGTCGGCTGTTTTCAAGTCATTATAACGTTTTTCAACTTCTGCTTTGTCAACAACGTAGGTAAAATCATCAATACGTGCTGATTGCTTTTGCCTGTTTGTGTTGTCATAAACAACAACTTCATGTTCACCGTCTGTTACTGTGGTTGTTGTTGATGAACCATGTCCTGAAATATAAGGTACAATAAGAAGATTTTCAACTTCATTTTCAACCCACTTGCCGACCGGAATATACCTTGCACCGCCAACATCAATAATACCATTGCAGAAGATACCAAGCGATAAAATCTGATTTGCCTTTTCAAGTGTTAAATCAAGATTATCTTTGCTTGTATCAAATTCGGGTTTTGTAATGGAAAGAATTTTAGCTTTGTCATTTACACTCCAGTTGCTTACATTGAACTTTGTTGTTGATGTACCGACCACAACCCCTGTGATGTTGTTACATACGTTAGGCTCTTTGAGATAACCGGTAAATGCTACATAGCAAGTCGGGGCTTTATCTCTTGTGATAGTCAACTTTACTGCACTTGAAACTTCAGTACCATAATCACGAATTGAAACATAATCTTGCCAGTCAATCAGACCGTCAATATGAGTTTCATTGCCGATTGTATTATAGTTGATTGACATGAGCGTGTTTTTATCGACTTCCTGGAATGTACCGTCACAACCTTTTGAAGATTTGCCGGTATCTACACCGTCAATATACCAGTTCCCGTTTTCACCAATTGTTGGGATTGTCGCACTACCATGGGAACCTGGGTCACCCTTAGGGCCTGTTTCACCTTGAGGTCCTCTCGGACCCTGTGGACCGGTTTCACCTTTAGGTCCGATTTCACCTTTTTCACCTTTCGGACCTGTCAAACCTTTTTCACCTTGTTCACCTTGAGGACCCGGGTCACCTTGTAAGCCTTGGTCACCTTGTGGACCTGTTTCGCCTTTTTCACCTTGTGGACCTTGTGGCCCTTGAAGTCCTCGTGAAGATTTACCTGTATCAATCCCGTTGATAATCCAGTTACCGTTTTCACCGATTGTCGGCAGACTTGCTGAAGTTGATGTCAAGGGGACAATTTTTTCTTTAACATTATCTTCTTTATCAATGTATTTAATACGTAACTGATAGTTGCTGTCCCGTTGTTCAAACGTCATATCTTCAAAATACTTGACGTCACTTTGAATGTCGGGGATTTCAAGCCTTGGAACAAGTTCCATGATTTTCTGAAAAGATTTCTTGTGAACAAAATCACCAAAATTGTGTTCATAAAATTCATTATCGGGAATAGTGATTTTCATTTGGCTGTACCCTCCGTATTTTCTTTGTAAACAGGTAATTCAAGCTCTGCTTTTTCACCGCTTGAGTTCGTATACTCAATTGTCGGAACATAGATGTTGTCTTTCTTTTTGAAATGTAACTTGTCAATTGAAATATGCTCCGGCAAATCATCAACTTCAATTTCGGGAACATTTTTAATCAACATTTCCAAAATAGGTGTACGGACTACATAACCATATTGATTATTCAAAATATATTGTTCGTTAAAGTTAAATTTCATGTGGTTACTCCTTTCTGTTTTCATACATTACAATTATACAACAAAAAACCACCTTTATTCAAGGTGGTGTAATGTTGGATAATGAATTCGTTTGATATAATTATAATATCAAATCATTTTGGTAATGTCAACTCATTTTCAAAATTTGTTTAATGAATTTCACGCTTATACAAATTAATCTTAATCGTGTTCAACCTCCTAAGCATTCACAACGTAACGCTGTAAAAGCGTGACAATGTTTCACCGTCACTTACTTTTACATTGCGTTAACGTGAGAACGCTTGCCCAGTCGGTTTCACAACTTGCTTTAAGAAAAAGTTCCCCAGTAATTTTTGCGTTTTCCGTTTTGAGTTTCACCTGTCGGCAGATAACCGTATTGACCATTTTCCCGTGGTTGTCTTATCCATACATGACCGTCAGTCATGCAATAAGCGTCATAATTTACCTTATCTCCGCCCTTGAGAATAGCAATCGTTTTGCATTTCATTCTTGCACCATATCTTAATCTGATTGACTGTCCTGGAGCTAATGTGAATGTTCCTTTTTCAGAAGTCCACTTGTCGCCAAGTTCATCAAACCATATATGTTTTGCATTTTGTACGGGTTTCTTTACGGGTTGAGCTTTAGCTCCATTTGTCATAAACCCTGTATAATCATATGAGCAATCAATATGTTGCCCGTTGAAGTTGTCCGCAAATTGCCATGCACCACATTCAACACCGCACTTGGATGTACCATATTCGGCAATCCATAAATAAGAAGTAATCAACCCACTTGATAAATGAGTTTGTCGCCATGAACGGGGACAATATGTTGCAAGGTTATTATAGCCTTGTCTTTTGCATTCATTGAAAAATGCATTGCAACGTGATACAAGGTTATTTCCGTTCAGTAAATCGTTGCTTTCAACGTCAAGTACAAGCACACTGTTTTTATCAATGTTTTCTTTTTTGAGTTCATTCAGAAAATATTTGCATTCACACTCACTGTCTGCATTATTAGAGCCATGGAAGAAGTGATAAAAACTAGTTACAAGCCCTGCTGCTTTCGCGTTATGATACTGGTTTTTCCATTTTGGATTTACATAATTCGTGCCATGCTGACAGCCCTCTGTTACCTTGATACAAACACCTTTGATGTTCTGCTTTGCAAGATTTTTGAAAAAATCAAGACTGTCATTTTGGTAGCTTGCAACATCAACAAATAAATTAGCCATTATTAAACACCTTTCTTTATTGAACTACCTTAATTATAACAAAAACCTCTATCAATTGATAGAGGAAAAAAGAGCAATGTAATTTGGAAAAGGTCAACACTGTATCTGCTGACAATCATATTTTAACATAAATCAAAAACCCTTGCAACTGTATTTGCAAGGGAAAAATGTGCCATAATAATTCTTAAAGGAGGTCATGTGCCATTAACATTAATTATAATAACATTTATCGTGTATGATGTCAACACTTTAATCACATTTTCGGCAATTGCAACCATTTTCCACCACGTCTGATACGGTTATGACCTGTGTTTTCGTGACGTTGCGTGTTAAAATTCTCTTTACTCTTGTTAACCCATGAACCGCTTTTTCTAATAAGAATGTGGCCGTTGTTAGCATTAAGTGACTTCCATGTACCACTTTTACGTGACGCCATTGGTATATAAGTCTGTGGAGTTGGATTGTAGAGTTTAAAACCAATCAAAAGGTTTGCGTCTGAAACTTCACCATTTGGATAATGCGACCGATATTCAAGGTTCATGTTCGTTGAATATCCTTGTGGAGGAATGTTGACTGTAAAATCAAAAGTTCTCGGGTTTGGTGTAGTTACATAGTTATCAATTGTATTGCCTGAATGACTTGCAACAGTCCGCCCATTAAAAACAAGACTGTTTGTAACTAAATAGCCAGCTGCTGACATTGATGTTTTATAACCACCTAAGAACCCCAATTCAACGTGAACATCGGCAGAACAATAACCGTCGTCATAAACGTGTTCGTTGCTCCATGTAACCTTTTCCCACGTAAATCTTGTACTGGCAAAGTCAGAACGGTTTGTACCATACTGAATAAAGCCTGTGTTTCCTACAATTGAATACAAAAAGTCTTTGTCATTGCTTGACCACCACTTGCTGTAATCTTTGATAAGTGCTGTAAAACTTCCCAGGTTTTCAGAATACCATGCAGGTGTGCCACTTACCTGTCCGACCGGATGTGAACCACTTGTATCAAAGTTTGGCTTTAACTGTAATATCATAATTTACTCCTTTCTATCAAATACCTGCTGTAATATCATTTTCATGTGACCCACTACCAGTTCTGATATATGAATTACCGTCTGCAGTACCACCAAAGATGTTGATATTGCCATATGCAATAGCATGAGCCATTGAACCGTTAGCATTCATAGCTCCTGTACTTTTCAGATTGTCTACAATAGCGTCAAGTAATCTCTTGCTTTCATCATAAGAAGATTTGAGCGAATTGAAGTTCGTCTTAAGTGTTTCATGGTCCGTTTTTAAAGTATTGAAATTCGTCTGCAACGTATCATGAGCTGATTTTAAAGATGTATATTTATCATTTAAATCTTTATACTTGTTTGCAACATCAGTTTGTAAATCTGTGATTAATCTGTAATGAGTATCAAGCACATTGTCTATTTCTGCTTTAGTTGCATTAAGATTATTCTGAACGGTTTCAATCTTTTCAAGCAAATCAGACTGAACAGAATTTATTCGGTTAGTTAAATCAGTGTTGTATCTTTCAACTTTGTTGTTTAACGAATTAATGTTTGAATTAATTACATCAATTTTTGATTGTAAATCTTGTCTGATATTTTCAACTGTTTCAGTAAGTTGTGCTACCTTGTTACTGATTTCAGATGTCTTATTATCAAACTTTGTGTTGGTATCATTGATTTGTTGCTGTAAGTCTTCAATTCTGTTTACAAGGTCATTGAAGTTATTCAAAGTTGTATCATCAAGACCGCCTAAATGTTTCATGATTTCTGCAATTTGCTTATCATGCAACGTAAGGTGTTTTTCGTGAAGTTTCAGTCCTTCATAGCACAATGACTTAAATTCATAGTAATCTTCGGAGAACGATACAAGCCATTCATGAAACCAGTAAAGCCATTCTTCAAAAGTGGTATTCGGGATTGCAATAACTCCTCGTGTACCTAATGCGGAGAAACTCGCAATCTGTCTGAACCGTACTTCCCAGTTGTTATAAAACCAGTTCTTTTCAAACTGGTTTAAGTCATCAATCACGGGCTGTTTGTATTCTTCATTATTCTTAATCATGCAATTGATACGCTTGATTATTTCTTCCCATGCGTCTTTAAACTCTTTATCTTCCATGCTTACTCCTTTCTGTTAACCATTTGTATTCACAACTTGTTTTAGATACCTGCTGTAATATCATTTTCTGTTCTTCCGTTGTTGCTCCGGATATATGACCCACCGTCAGTAGAACCACCAAAGAGATTAATTGTACCATAGGCGATATTGTGAGCCATTGTGCCATTGGAGTTCATAGCTCCGCTACCTTTAAGGTTATTTACAATCTGTTGTAATTGCCATTCAAGAACCTCAATTCTCTGTACGTTGCTGTTATGCTTTTGCAACAATTCGTTGTATTTATTCTGCAAGTCATGTTCAAGACGTGTTACACGTTCTTTCAAGTCGGCAATTTCACGGTTGATTTGTTCAAGTTTAGGATCACCCCCGCATACACGGGGAACACTCATTTTGGTAGCTTGCAACATCAATAAATATATCGAAGTTGTCTTTCAATTTCAGTAAGTCTGTTTTCGATTTGAGTTAGTCTGTTGTCGATAACCTCCATATGTTTCTCTAAGAGCTTAATTGCCTGATAGACTAACTTTTTAAACTCATTATAATCATCTGCAAAATGAATTGCCCACTCATGAAACCAATACAGCCATTCTTCAAAAGTTGTGTTAGGAATTGCAATTGCACCACGTGTTCCTAGTGCTGAAAAACTTGCTAGTTTCCTGAATCTAACGTCCCAGTTATGATAGAACCATGTTTTCTGAAATTGATTAAGTTCATCAATAGTTGGCTTGGATATTGAACCGTCTGATATCTGCAACTGTTCATTGATTTTAGCAATGATTTCTGCAAAGGTTAAGTCTTTGTTATCTTCTGCCATTGTTTGTCACCTCGTTAATAAAACTATACACCTTATTATACAACAAAAAACAGTCTTGTAACAACAAGACTGCGTTAATCACCTTAAACCCACGTAACTACAAATGACCAGTCCCATAGTGTATTTACAAGGTGTTATGTATACAGACAACATAACAACCCCAGTTATCACTTGGAAAATGTTTCGGAGCTCTTCGACAAGCTGATACCCGACTTACACAATTGAGATGTTATCTGTTTAAATTTATTTTAGCATAGTCAATATGAAGTGTAAAGATTATTTATTTTTCCTTAAACATAATCTCTTTGTACACCTTAATCATTTCATCTTCATCAATTTCAATATTGCTTGAATTAATCACGTTCACAATATCAACTTCAATACACCTTTTCCAAAACGTTGCAAGGTCCAGTGTATCACGATTAGTGTTCTTGACTTCCAAAGGCTTATAACTGTTTTTACGATTTTTATAATAATGTTTGAATGGAGCAATTGTTGGTATTCTTTTTACGGTATATGTTGCATAAGAAATCGCATAATCATAGTAATTAGATGTTTCAATACTCATTATGTTTTTAATTAACCTTGGCACTTCCTTAATGTCAACGCACAATTCTGCACGAATATTTTCGAATTGCGACATTTTAATTTTGCACGTTTTCCTGTTGCCGATTATTTGTGTTACCGTTGAGATATCAACAATATCTTTTAATATTCCCTTAGCGTAAATATTATGGTATTTGCATAAGTTTTGAAGATATTCAATATTTACACTGTTTCCACGGTAATACCATGGTATTTTTGTACAAGGTATTTTTCCGTACCTGTTTTCAGTTTTCTTACCTGTCATTTCTTCAAACATATCATTAATTTCATCAACCCAAGTCATGTTATCTCTCCTTTAAACATTTCATTAATTTCATCAACCATTCGTCATTTTCTTTCCTAATTATTTCACTTGTTAATTTATCAGTTTCTTCCAAAAAGTTATGCACCATAACTTTATCAAAATCATTGTCATTTTTCAAACATTCAATGACATCTCGATATTCATATAAATAATCATGAGCGTCTGCAATTGCTAATAATCTTTTGAGTAAAGCCTTATCAATCTTTATCATTTAATTAACTCCTTTGATTTATTTTTGCGAATAAGAATGCGCTTATAAAGTTGCTTGCCATTCACACTTGCATTCATTGGCCCTTTATATGGTAAACGAATTGATTGCATTTCAATGCTTTTGTCCCACGCTGCCGCAACACCTAAAATTTCAAATTGTTCTGGGTTATATTTATCAATAAATGTAATTGGAACACCCATAACCTCGTCATAATCAACGGGTATTTCCGCAACTTTGTTTACATTAATAGCATTATAATTGTCATATTTAGGATATTTTTCAGGGGTGTAATGTTCATGCAAATTCAATTTTGATTTCAATCTGAACTCATGATCAAGATTCGTAAACCAGCGAATCCCTCCAACTTTAACATATGTTTTTCCTCTCTCATCTTTACCCCAATTCTTAGTGGTTATAGGATAATATTTAGGAATGTAAAAATTTGTACCCCCTGAATGAATGGAAACTCCATACCAAAGAAGATTATTTTTAATAAAAGGAAAAATTTGTTTGCAACAAACGGCATTCATGTTACCAAGAACCAAAAACTTTTTCTTATACTTCATTAATACATCTACAAATTCTCTGAATAAACTGAAAGGTGGGTTGGTAATCACAACATCACACTCATCTAAAATGTTTAAGCATTCTTCACTTCTAAAATCTCCATTACCTTTTAATACTGTTTTTATGCCTTTTTCAATGTCATTATCATTACCACCTGTATATTCTGTTTTGAACGCAATACCGGTTTCATTGTAGTAAGTTGAAACTAACTTTTTCAATTTTAATTCTGAAAAATTTAAATGCAGGTATTTCCAAAAAGCACTTGACTTAGGGTCATCACAATTGCATAAGACAATTTTGTCTTTCAAGTGTTTCTTGTAGTAGACCAACTCTTTTTCTACTGTATCTAGCATTGTATAAAACTCATCATTTTTGCCTTTCATTGCTTTATGCAAATTTGAATTATTTGTCATATTTAATTACCTCCTTAATTTATTTCTATATTCCCCTTCATGCGTTTTTGTTTCAACCGTGCATATAGTATCGTTGTGCCAACCACCATGAGGCACTAAAAGAATCCTTTCAATTTCATAAAATCTAAAGCGTCTAAGTGATAATCCGTATTGTATTCCGTGTTCAAATCATTAGTTACTGTCGCAATTTTGTTTCTATTTGCGAATGGGTCAATCCAATATTTTTTTAAATCAACTTCTTCACTGATTAATTTCTTAATTGGTAAAATTTCAAAAGTATTCTTATTTGGCATAGCCCACACACGTTCAAATCTTATATTTGAAGTATCATTAACTTTTTGTATCATATAATTACCTCCCTGATTATCTCTATTATAGCTTGTTGCATATCACAAGTCAATAGATTTTAAACAAAAAGTTCCCGTTATGCACAGGAACTATGGAACGATAATGAAATTTTAACTCGAAAGGCTTTCTCCTTTCTTGTTTTATTGTGCGTATATTATAACAAAACCATTGCATTTCTGCAATGGTAGTTGGAAAAGATGATTTATATGAAAGAAAAATACCAAAAATAAGGATATAAATAGGTTGATAATATATGTTTGCTGTAACTATATAATATCACCACATCATAGCATTGTCAAGCTATTAGCATTAAAAATAATCCCTCGTCTTTTGCCTTATCCCACATATTAATGTACAAGCCATTTGCAAAGGTTTCAAGCTGATTTACAAGTTGCATAATCGTGTACGCCCGACCTTGTGCATTGCTTTTGTTTGTTCCACCTGCGGTACTGTCACTTGTACTGTCACTGATCCCTTTTGCACCTTGAACGCTGCTTGCGAAACTGAAATTATAGTCCTTTGAGGGGTCACCTGTATTTAATGAAAAGTTTAACTCATTTTGTGGCGTATCTGCATTGCCTGCAATTGAGCTTTCAGAAGCATTGCTTGTTGAATGAGCTGTATTACTACTTGCGCTGTTTGTACTCGTCAAGTTGGTTACAAAGTTCTCATTGTCAATAATCATTTTCTGATACTCTTGAATATATAAAGGGAGTTGTGCGTCAAGAAAACCTTGCAAAACAACGAACCACGACATAGGATTTTCCTGCCCAATTTCATAGGTCCAAAAGTGTCTTGTAAAGTTCTGCAAAAGTTTGTCAATGATTTTAAGATTTAATTCTTCATTGTCTGTAAAATTATGTGGAAGAACATTAAAGTCTAAATGTTTCTGATAAAACTTCAAAGCATAATTTGAAATAATCTGATTAGGACTTACGTTCTTAAGATAATCAAAAGTTCTGGCGTCAACGTGAAAAGGGTTTTTATAATCGTCAGTATCAATAATATCAAAACTATCATATTGTGTTGTTGCGTCAACGTCACCAGCGAATGCACATATCATTGAAGATAACTCAACTGTGTATTTTGCCATTAGTTGTTTTCCTCCTCGCTTGTTTTGCTTTCTGCTTTATCAATAGCCTTGTTGGTATCATCTTTAAGTTTAAGAAGATTTTCAACGCTTTCTTGGTTAAGCACTGCTTTAATATTAGTCCCAACAACTTTATTAATAAGTTCAAACTGTTTGTTGCGTGCTGTAAGATAAATATTTGCACTTGCCTCTGTTAACTGTGCATTGGCGTTGGCCTCGTTAGCAACAAGTCTTTCTTTTTTGTCAATACCAGTTGTGTTGATACCCACCATAGTTAAAAACTCGTCAAATTCATTGTTGAATGCGTCTTTAAGTGTTGGCAAGTAGTTAGGTGTTTGCAAATTTGCCACTTGCATAACATCATTAATTGACGTCATATCCCCGTCAAGTTCAATACATGGAGTTCCGTTCATCACACCTAAGAACACGTTCTTTGCAGTCAGATTTTTATTTTTGGAAAACAGAACGTAAGGTGTTTTCATCTGATTGATGTTGAATTGCATTGTTGCTTTGATGTGAGCCAATGTTTTTGCCACACGGTCAATCAGTTTCATATCAGTAAATACGTTAGCAACCCCACCAATATAATAGTTATATTTATTTGATATCAACACATAGCCATTCTTTGCTGTGTTAACGGTAGCTTGCGTGATTTGATTTAACTTTGTTCCTGTTCCGTCTGGTGAAGTGATTGTAGTTCCATTGGGTCCGTCAAGCAAAGCACCGATATTTGATACGAACATACCGTTCTGTTCTTTTTGATTATACGTACCGTCAATATAAATATTGTCTTTGTCAAGAGCAACTACCCGACAATAACCGTATTGTCTTAGCATAAACTCTAAAAAACAACTGTCCAATGTTTCGGGTGCGTTTTTATACGTGATTAAATTCAAGAGAAGATTACTCAAATAATCATAGTAAATATCATAATATTCACTTTCAATGATATGAAAGTTTGTTCCAAGCAATGTTTCATCTGTGTTCTTTTTGCCTTGTTTGCGCTGTATTTTATAAATTCTTCGTTCTATTTCGTTGATGTCTGTCATTGTTTTACCACCTTTCTAGGTATATTATACTAAAAAAGCCGACCAAAATAAATGGCCGGCTGTTTTAATGATTAATCAACTAATCAAAGTTACACATAATTGCTTTGGAGTTAAGCGACTGAACAAACATAAGAGCTGTCTTTTGGTTAGCAAAGATGTTCGTATAACGTTTCTTCGGATTGTTGATTGTTGATAATGTCAATGGAAGTTGGTCCCAAGCTTGAAGAGCGTCACGGTCAAGAATGATTGCACCAACCTTTGAACCGTCAAGTGTCTTTGTGGCGTCTGTTGCGTTTGGTCGTGCAATTGCACCTTGTTCAATTACTGAACCAATTGGGTGTTCTCGCTTGTCAACAAAACCGTCATCAATATCCTTTTGCACAACTGTATGAGCCTTATTATATTCCCAAACATCAGGAATTTCATCAACTTCGGTTACGTGAACTTTCGTGTTACGGAAGATTTCCGGGTTGAATGCATTCATCAAGAAGTCAATATCCATATCAACGGAATACTTGACCGGCATAATAACTTCAATATCTTCAACCATTGTTGCTTGGTTTACACGATCATAGTTAGAATCACGTCTGAAATACTTGAATTTGCGTGACCATTCAAGAATCTTCTTGCCAAGGTCTTTGATGTTCGTTACCGTATCTGTGCTAATCATCTGATCTGCAATTGGCTTTGCAAGTGTGAGTTTCATGTTGTAGAACTCGTCAAGCATTGCACCGTTTACCAGCTGCATAATCTTACCATAAACGAAAGTATTAAATTGCGTAAGGTTTTGGAAATAAATCGTATCAACCGTATCTTGAATTGTATTCGTACTTTCAATATCAAAATATGCTGTATACGTATGGCCTACCACACGACCAAAGTTTTGTGTAAATGGGTTTTCTGCTCCGTCTACAAGGTCAGGGCGAAAGACTTTAGGTGAAATTGTATCAAATACAACACTTTCCAACTTTCCACCATACGGAATGAGTCCTCGCTTAAAACGTGAAAGTGGGTTCTGTACCTTTGCAACTTTGATAAATACGTTTGCGTACTTAACCGCTACACTGTCAAGGTAATCAGAAAGTTGCTTAGGATTTTGCGTGAAAGATTTACCCCACGGAGTAAAATCTGAACCTGCTTGATAAGGTTCAAGGTCAAGTCCTGCACCTGCCACAGCGTCATTGAAGACTTCAACGTCTGTAACACCGGCTTTTGTTGTTTCGTTAATTGCATTCGCAAGTTTTGATGTTGCCATTTATTTAATCATTCCTTTCATCTGTTAATCGTCATAAACGTTAAGATTATCCAAAGCCCCGTCAAGTTTAGTCATTTTTTCATCTTCGGTTACACCTTTTGGCTGTCTTTGAATGCTGTCGTACATGAGTTTTGTATTAGCTTGTTTTACTCGCTCCATTCGTTCGTTGGTTTTTTCCATTTCATCAATTGCAGCTTGAGCTGTAACAACAATATCGTTAATCTTATCTTGTACTGTTTGCATTTCTTCCAAGTGGTCCGCCAAAATAGGAATTGCGTCATCACCAAGAGAATACAGATTGCCAACTTCGTTTACAACGTCAGTTGCGTTTAATTCTTTTAATTCGTCAAGTTCCACGTGTTGACCCCATCCTTTCTAGTCTGCTTGTTTTTGCACTAAGATACTTTCAAGCGGAGAGTTGCTCCACATACGTTGTACTGGGTTAACTTCCCCACGGTCACCGTTTACAGCTTTTTCTGGTCCGTTGACATATTGCTTTGTCCCGGCTTGTCCGGAATTAAGTGCAGATGAACCCGCAATTGTACCGATTGTTTCCGTTGTCGGTTTCATGTTCATTTCCATATGATTATTCCTCCGTTATTAAAAATAAACTTTTACATTCATAATTATATCATAAAAAAGTGGTGCTATCAAACACCACCTTTAAACATTACTTATTCAGTTTCTTTTCAACTTCATCTTTTAAAAACAAATCGTAAATTTTTGGTAGCCATTCATCAATCTTTGCTCCGTTGAGCTTCAGATTAGCACTGCAACTTTGTGCAAGCCCCAAAAATCCAATCATTGTAAAACCTAACTTGAAAATATCATATAAAATATAACTATCATCATGGGCTAAAATCTGCAATGCTTGTAAGAGCATTGGCATTAAAGCATAAGTTGTATTCCTGAGCATTCCTGAGATTAATGTTGATGAATTTATCGGTTTATGATTTTTAAGTCTGTATGCAACTGCAAGCAAAGTATCAAACAAAACCATGATAAAAAGTATTCCGCTGTCTGTATAACCGTTCATGAGATAGTGACATATTTCATTATACATTTTAAAACTCCTGTTCTGTGCATACTATTTTAAATTCAACGTTATCAACAATTAAAGTCCCAACAAGAGTGCATTCAATATCTTCTGTGGCGTTTTCGGCATTAAGTGATACTGTAACATTAACTTTTTCATCGCCACGAATGACCGGAAGATATCCGGCCATTTCAAATTTTTTGTCTTTTAGAAAGTCTTGATACATATACGCACCCGTCTTGCTTTCCTTTAAAATGTTGTTTTCGTTATCTAATAAAAAATAAGTATTGTTTTTATTCATAGGTATACCTCTTTATATATTTTAATTTATTTTATTGTGAATTTCAACCCGTTGATGTTTACTTCTTTTGTTATTGTATTTATCGACCAAGGTTCTGTTGGCAATGAATACATATAAATAAGAAACAGATATGCTGTTTCAAAATCTTCTGCTTTGAACAGTGGTTGTTCGTTCAGATATACTGTCATGTTTTCCTCCTTAATCGTGTTCAACCTCCCAACCATTCACAACGTAACGCTGTAAAAGCGTGACAATGTTTCACCGTCACTTGCTTTTGCATTGCGTTAACGTGAGAACGGTTAAACGGTCGGTTTCACAACTTGTTTTTAGTGAAACCATGTGTCAAACAACTGTGGTTCGCTGATTTGATTGATAAGTGAGCAGCAATACGTCTTGAGTGTTTTTGCTTTCTGCATATCATGAATTGCATTTTGAATTATTTCTTCATCTGATTGTGACAATGCAAACATTATAAAATCATTACTTTCTATCGGGTTATACTCTTCACTTGTTAAGTCAATTGAGTTATATTCTCCAACATTGATAAGGGCTTTCGTTAACTCTTTTGTTATCACAGTATCATAGAACATATTGTTGATACTGATATAATCGTTTTCCTGGATAAAATCGGGTATATTAACATTATTGATAACTCCTGTTCTTGTCTGTCTTAAAGGGTAGGTAAATGGGTATGCATGATAAAACCAGTTGATGTTGGAAAGATTAAGTGGCTTTCTTGTGTTTACATAATAAAACTCAAAGTCACCGCTGCCAATCACAAAATCTTGTGCATACATATTGTTTTCACTGTCATTGTAATTTTCACTTTTAAAAACAAACAACCAATATTGTTCATCATATAAAGGTTTAATTGAAACATAAACACGAAAACCTTGACTTACTATTGATGTCACTGATTTTTCATTGGAAATATCATAACAAGTGAACGGAGCAACAAGTTTTCCTGTTCCTGTGAACGTTCCATTATTTTCTGTTAAGTCTTGCACTTTTTCATCAATTGCAATATATGGTATTTCACTCATGCTTTTAACCTCCCAACATCATTGTCATTATTGCCATTCCAAACACATACATCAAAATAAGACTTGTTACAATGATTTTTGCTTTTCGTTCATGCATATATTCACCTCAAATTCTGTATTGATATACATGATAGTTTGAACCCCACCAAGTGGCATAATTTGCTAATCTTGCACTTAGTGTTGACTTGACAACACTCGGAGTTGACGATGTACATTCAATTGTTGTGCCTTTATCATCAATGATGAAGAGTGTATGTCCGTAGTCACCTAGTGAAGTGCCAATCCTGCCAACTATTATAACATCACCCTGTTTGTAATTAGGTGGGGTTCTGTTTCGTACTGACGTGTTCCATACAAGAGAATAACCGTATTTCCTAAGCCATGAATGAAGTGTTTCAGTGTTGCATAATGTATCGTCATTGATGTTGAGATACCTGGCAACACATTGAGAAACAAAAGCTGAACAGTCTGAATATGCTTTATCAGTCAATATTCTTGCACGTTTTGTTTGTGAATACTTTGTACCAATATTTTGGCATTCATTGAATAAATTCATCACCGCTTGAATGTTTCTTCCACCATGATTGTCTGGTGGCCTGCCATTGTTTTCACCTTGTCCGTCATCTGAACCCCAGTTCTTCCTTGTTCGATTGAAAAAAGACAAACAACCATTAACTGATAATTGCTTGTTTTTAGTGTATTCACTTGGCTGTTCCGTGCTTGGATTATCTGAACCCCATGAAACGTATTTATACCAAGATGAATAATTTGCAATACGATTAGAAACAGTATCTACACCACGTTCAAAGTGATTGAACCATGCTTTGGTCTGCTGTTGCCATGTAAGTTTGCGTGAATTGTGAATAAATTCATCAATCGTGTAATTATCAAACTCATCTGCAAATTGACCCCCGGTTGTATTTAACCAACTCTGTAATGGTCTTGATGTTGTGAGAATGGAGCATTGATATTTAATGCTTTCCTCGTCACTGTGCGTCTTATTGTAGTTGTATATTTCCTCATTGAGTGGAGGATATGAAAACTGAACTAACCCAACACCAAAGGCGTATGATGAAGAAAAAATAGGTTTTCTTCCATATTCTGTAATTTTAGGATTAAAGTTGCTTTCGGCACTCATGTTGTTCATTAACCCAATAATGCTTGTCTTATTCCAACCTAACGATAATAAAGTATTTGCTATCAGATTGATTGCTTTGCTTTGTTGCATATCATCACTTCCTAGTAATTAATTACTGACATAGATTTAAGTCGCTTGAAAAACATTGCTCTTGTCTTGACGTCTGTAAAATACATTCTATTATGCATTAAGCAATCTCGTGCGAACCAGTAACGCTCGTTGTTGATTAAAGGATAACCCGGAGTGACATCGTCATACGTCAATGCAAATTTGAGCTTGTATTTCAAGTCTGCTTTGCGTGATATGATTGTCATTCCTGTTTTAGAGTTGAAATACATACCAAAATACTGGTTATCCAATTTGAGAGTTGCTTTATACTCACAATTGTTATCCAGTTTACGCAGATAATCAGACAAGTTACCGACAAATACATTATCAAGCGATGAAGAACCCCCTGTTTCAATCATTCTTGACATTAAAGCCAAGGGAGTCTGCATTCGTTCATTATCTAATTCATTGGATGTTTGATACATAACAATCTTGATTGACTTATCTTTGTACTTGGTAATTTTGCCTGTAGGCAGGACCTCAAAATCGATAAAGTAACAATTAAACAGATTGGTTGAGTTTGCTAAAAAGATTGCTTTGTACTTTGTAAAATCACGAAAAATAGTCATTGCCAAATTCGTGTACATTGAAGTTTCTTTTTTCAGTTCTCTGTTCTTTAAATCAAGAAATTCATCATAAATGATTATTTCAACATCTTTATATGATGTTGATTTGTATTTACCCGCCGTGTTGAGTGATAATAAATAAATAACGGGCTCCCCGTCAACCATAATGAAATCTTGTTTCAACCCGTTAATCTCTGCAAAATTTCTGCTGACGGTTTTACCCGTTAGTTCTGATACCAATTGCAAGTCAATTCCAATAGTATCAATTTCAGTTTGATATCTTCTTAAATACACGGCTTTCGTGCCGTGTTCACAACATCTTTTGATTGTATCTGCAAATGCAGATATCGTTTTACCTACACCACGTGCGCCAAGGATAAAAGTTGTACTGTAATCATCTTGTGTGAAATCATAAATGTTAATGTACTTGTTTTTCTTTTTCATGTCGTACCTCAAAATCATATAGTTTATTGAGATACACAGTTGCCTTTTCCAAGTCCTCCCTACCATTTTTATGTTCATAACGTTTCAAGTATTTATACACATTGCCTTTTAAAAAACCTTTGTATTCTTCATCTGATAAAAGACTTTCCTCGAACAACTGTAAAAGGTCCTTACCGTCTTTTCCTTTGTATCGGTCAGGCTTTACAAGATTTTCATTAGAGTTATCGTTGTTTTGTTCATCACATATTGAAATGAAGTTATTCCATGTTTTGTTTAATTTATCCATTGAATATTGTAATTGTTGCAACATTTCATGGTATTCTTTACAATCAGTTTCTTCATTATACATTGTTAGAAAATCATCATATGCTGCTTGCAAAAAACGGTCATCTCTTTTTAAAATAGTTTCTGTTTGTGATAGCATTGCTACATCTCCATTATAACATAAAATTAGTTTTCTTTATAATATTCATTTAATCATCACATTCATCTTCAAAATATATACTAGATAAATGGTTTTGCCAATAAATCTCATCATTGAGATTATCGACTTCCGTTAATAACTCGTTAAATCGAACTTGTATCATCTCTGCAAATTTAAAAGCCTTGTCTGTTTCCTTTTGCTTAATCATACCTTTTAACAGAATGAAAAGTTCATCATCTGACAATTCGTTATTTTCCATGCTTATTCAATCTCTCTTTTCGTTTTTCAAAACTATATCACAAAAATAGTTACGTTCGTCAAGCAAGACTTCGTAGTTGTTTTGAGCACATTCGATTAACTCGATTAAATGTGCTTTCGTCATACGTTGTAGCGTGCTTTTTTCGTAAATCGTATTTCCACCATAACAAGCATTAAAATGTCCTGCATTAAATTTTGCTTTCATGTTTATCTTCTCCCATAATATCATTGATGTAAGGCAATTGCTTTAAAACATCAATAAGTTGTTTCCATTCTTCCAATTTATGACCTTTTCGCTGTTGGATAATTCTTGCAACAACTTCATAATTCATCATGATTGTACGTGTTTGATTGTAGCTTTCCGGCAACAATTGTACAATTGCATACCAAAGTTCTTTTTTGGCTTTAGCGTCTGTTTCTTTTAAACAATGTTCCCTTAATTGATTTAAATCATCAATTATGTGTTCTGCATAATTTTCATATGCATAAAGTTTATCAATGCTGAAATCTTCCAATTCAAAAGGCTTGTTCATCAAAGTGTACATTGTTGAACATGAATTAGATACAGTGCCAATCTTGTATTGGTCGAACTCTTTCCACCAATATAACGGAGCGTTAATGTCAATCCATACTGTAATCATTCTTGCATATTTTCTATGCTCTGTTCCGGACCTAAACAGTCTGTTCATCAATTTAAGGTCATTCGGCCCAACAACATTATCGATACTATCCATTCTTGACCAACTGTTACGTGAATTTCTCATACCCTTAATTGCCTGTTCAAAACCTTGTACATCTAAAATCTTTGCGTCTAACATTAGTATTCCTCCCTGTTGATTGTTAACATTTCATCAATGAATTTGATTGCTTTTTTGAATTTTTCATAATCTTCACTGAAGTGTTTACTGTCAGTCACATATTGTAATTCGTTATTTTTAACTCTGATACCAAATATCTTACGTGCAATTTCAGTAATAATACATACATCATCAAATGACCCTTGATAATATCCACCTCTGATATGATTATGATTATATTCGTGATTAAAATGACTTAACAATGATTTATATTCACTCAAAACAACAACATTTGCTCTTGGTGTAAAGTCAACAATAATTTCAATGTTCTCACCAGTTGACTTATATTTATCATTTAAGACAACATCTAATTTTTTTAATTTATTCCCATCCTGTATCATAACTACAAAAGGTAAATCTCCGCTTTCATCAATCTTTTCCATTACGTTATCAATCTTTTTCTTCATAGTTAATTCCCTCAAGTTCGTTATTCTTTTCAATATTGTACATAACTTTTTCAACTTATGTTTAATGTAAACTGTAGGTGTATCAATATAAGAAAAATCATCAATTTCATCAAACGTTGAAAATAACTCTTTTTTCTTCATATCATCACTCCTGTTAGTTTAAGATTTTATGAGCAATCTTTCTTAAAACTTCTGTTATTAACCATGCATTTAAGAATGTTGCAACTATAAAAAATGAAACTTGTATTGCCGCAATGACATTTCCCTCTAAAGCTGTTGCCAATAACAGTTTAGAAATTATGCCAGTTAAAAATGCTGAAACAATAAATGAGGGTATTACAATTATTATACCAAGTACCAAAACCAAAATAGCATACTCAATTTTCTTTTTCATTATTAATTTCTCCTCTTCTTGATTTAGGTGCACCCCACACAAGGTTATCAAGATTGCAATGTTCAATAATCTCATCTTTGTAATCAATGTGTACATTATTTGTATACATCTTCAAAAGTTCTTCTTCTGTTTTGTCTTTGCTCTCATTGCTGAAAAGAACAAGAACCAGTTTTGCAAGCAAGATTGAATAATCCTTACCATTTTCAAAATATACGTGACAAATTAAACCTTTTGAATATGCTTTTGGCATGATACGATAAAATTTATTCGGGTCTTTTGGATAACGTCTTAAAAACTTCCCACTGTCAGTGACCGCATAACCTTTTGAACATGGAATATCCTTTACACGTTCATTTTCTTCAAATGTATAAACTTCTCGTTTTGCTCTGATTCTTTTTGTCATTTTAAAGTCCTCCGTTAAAATCTTTATTGAAATCTTTCAATGTTTTGTTACTGTTGTAATGACCTAAACAACCCCATATGTCAAGCACCTTATCTCTTGTTGAGTTACCGATAAGGTGGTTTTTAACATCTACTTCCAATCTGTCGAATAAGTCACAATAGGGTAGTGAAAGATAAACTTCGTATCTGTCTTTATAAATTTTTTCCTCTTCGGGGTCAAGATAAGAATAACAAATTTCGTTATACGTATGATTATCAATAATGTGATGTTTTTTTACTTTTTCTTTTCTTCTTGTTGTTGAATTATAAGTTTCACATTCTGTTTCAACAAGGTACTCCTGAAAGTTGCGATTTCGATTAGGGAAAATCTTTTTAACTTCACCAAGCATTGTTTTAGTTGCATATAAATGTTGCATTATTCTTCCTCCTTGAATAACTCTTTGAAAATGTTTGCCAATACGTCAACAACAATTGAATTGCCTGCTAAAATATATTGTCTTGACTTGCTGAAACCTAATGCTTGAATTTTATCAATATCTTCATCTTTTACACCCATTAATCTAAATGTTTCTTTTGGTGTAAGCAGTCTTACTTTTCCATTGATTAAAATTTTCGGTCTTTCTTGACCACCACCTCCGCAAGTCAACGTTGGTGCAAGTGAATTAAGTCCGTAAATTCTTCGTGCCGCTTTATATTTATAACTGGTTATTTCTGCAACAACATTCTTTTTATTAACCATTTCAAATGGTTTATTACAATAATATTCTTGAGTTGCGTCACTTTCGTTTTCAAGGTAATCTTTTAAAGTCTTTTCAAGCGGAAAAGGTACAGGAAACGAAAAGCCTTGAGTATCATTTAAAATGGAAATACAGAAAACTCTTTTTCTTGTTTGTGCTACGCCATAATCTGTTGCTGATAATACTTTCCAATAATTGGTGTAGCCTAAGCTTTCCAAGTATTTCAACCATTCATCAAATTGTTGTTTGAATTTTTTATCGACTAATTGTTTTACATTTTCCAAAAGCAAATATTTAGGTCGCTTGACTTCAATGATTTTCTCACATTCATACAACAAACCACTTCTTGTGTTTTTGTTTATTCCTTTTTGATAGCCAGCAACTGAAATATCCTGACAAGGAAAAGAATAAGTGAATAAATCAAAGTCCGGTAAATCTTCCGGATTGATTTTTACAATGTCACCATAATTTTTAACGTTATCATGCAAAGCGTTGTATGCTTTGATTGCCCACTTGTCAATCTCTGAAATACCGACAACCTCATGTGGAATATTTTCATACTTAAGTGCCAATGACTGGCTCCCATAACCTGCAAATGCTTCAAATACCTTTAACATTATTGTTCCTCCTCTTCCAACATATCAACATAATCAAGCTTGACTTGAAGTAAACTATCTGACAACTTCTTAATCAACTCTGCTGTCTTGATGATATCTTCTTCGCAAGCAAATTCATGTTTTACTTTTGATAACATTTTCTTATTTGCAGACATATATTCTCTGTAAACATCTGCATAATTTCTTAATGAATTTAATGTTTCTTTATTCATCATTATTACCTCCTGTGATTTTATCTTATCTCATTATAGCTTGATTGTCAACAACTTTTTTATCTTTTTGCAAAATACTTTCGTATACATCAACAGGTGAACTGAACCCGTTCTTCAAAACCTTGTAACTGTTTGCAAAGTGGAAACCACCATGAACAAGATACGTTCTCTTGAATGGTAGCACAATCATTTCTTTATCTTTATATGAAAACCATTCAATACCGTGTTGTGAAATTTGATTAAATACTTCGTTTCGACCCTCCTGTTGAACTCCGGCAACTTTTATAATTGTACCCTCAATACAATCATTCTCAATGTATCTTTTAGCACCAAGATAAATAGCTTTATCAAAAAATGACTCAATTTTCCAGTGCTTGAATTTGTTGTCATCATATCTGATATTCATTTCTTTACACATTTTAGCATAAATTTCATCTGCCACATTGCATAATGTTTTATATTGCTGCGTATCATTTTTCCATAAAGCCTTTGCGTTTTGAACAAATTCTTTGCCTTGTTTGAGTTTTGAAGAAAGTTGTTGTAAATCGTTATAATACTTTCCAAAATAAATTATATGAGCACTGTCTGTATCAACATAAACTGTCCTTGCAACATTGGAGTTGTCAATAGTTTTGACAGTCATGTATAATTCGTTTCGTGCAATTGCTGTGATATAACTTGCAATGATAATGTTACCATGTTGTTCTTCTTTATATTTAGGGTTTTCAACTTCAACATATCTCATACCGTGTGCAGCGTCAAGAATACACATTGTAATATAAGGATGTCCGCATTCTGCCAATTTTCCGTATGCACCATTGAGAATGAGTTTCGTAACCATTTTCATAGTCTTGTTTCCCTCTTTGCCGTACTTGACTTTTTGGTCACCGAAGAAAGTTACAAACTTCTCAAACGGCATATATAGAATGCGTGGAAAGTCTACACCCTCGATAAATTCAAATTTGATGTTGTATTCTTGAGTAATATTATATAAGTCAAGTGCCGTAAATGATTTTTCAACGCATTTTCTTCCGTCTGGAGCAACACTTGTATCAAAAGTTGTTAAATCAACAATTGCCTGTTTGGAATTTCCTCGGCTGCCTTTCTTTGGAAAACATGGAAAATGTTTGTCTTTGAGTTTCATCTCATAAATACGAACTTTGAATGTTGCAAAATGTTCATACTGTTTAGTTGCATGATTATACCCGCTCTTGTATTGTTTTATCCACTTCATACATTCAATTGCGTTCATTTTAATCATTGTAGTCGGGTCGGGAAAATTGTTTAACATTGATGACGGATATAGTGAATTTGCGTCAATAGAACACCCTAATCCAAGTTCTTTATTGCCCTCACCAGGCATAACAAGTGTTGTCCCACCATAATATGCTTTGCGAAAATATAAATCATCTTCTTGCGTTAAACCTGTATCAAATATTTTACTGTAATTCTTTGTTCCGTTTTTATCATCTTGTTCAATAACTTTAACTTTTGTTTCTTGTGAAGAAAAAGCTCCTGATGTTAAACAAGTACCTGTATCATACTTGTTTTTCGTTTCACGATATCTTCCTGTATAGGTATCAAATTTACGTTTTGGAAACATTGTAGGAAGTTCACTTGCAATTTTTTCAAGGATATAAACGTCAACGTCTGCATATTCTATCATATCTGCAAACTGTTTTGTTTTTGACCATTCAGACAAATCGTGAAAACTGTAATCGGCAAGGTCCTTACGTTTTTGCAAGCCGAACACTTTTCCTAATTTATCCAGTGATTGAGCTAATAATTTAAGACTGTCCTTAAATTCAAAAACGTATTCAACTCCTTTGTAATTCCAAAGAAAAACCGCTGAATACCAAACACCAGTCGGGTATATTGACGCATGGTGAACGGGTGTAAACCTGTCATCAGATAACATTCTTGAATACAATGAGCTTGCGTCATATCTTAAATTGTGAAAATAAACACTGATTTTAGTAGCACCTTTATCCTCAAGGATTGCATTAGCATTAGCATTTTGACTTGCAAGTTCATCAAGAAACAAAGGCCACAAATTCATACCGTTTTTATCTGCTACAAAGTGATTGACAAAACGCTTTGTTAACTTCATCATACAGTCAGGACAAGTTCTAATATCTGCAATATCATGTTCATGATTGTTTTGAATATGATATTTTTCGATGTTTTTCAAGTTTCTTGTTCTTGACGCACCATATTTAACCTTGGCATACCCAATATAATATGGATATTTTTCAGTGCATAACTTCAATAAAAGGTCTTCTTTTTTGCTTTTAAGTTTTTTGATTTTACGGTTAAATGATTTGGTTGAACCGCCTTTGATGACTGTTTGCTCTTTCAAGTATTCTAATTGAGTGATTTTACTCGATACTTTTTCAAATTCATTACTTTCTTTGCTGTCATCAAAAAGCAACATATCTTCAATATCAGCAACATATGTTACCGATTTTCGCTTGAAAATTCCGTCAGCTATTTTTTCAACCAATTCATTATCCATTTTGTTTCTCCTTTATAAATTCATTCTATCATAGTTTTTGTAAAATTCTTTCAACTCTCTAGTGCTTAATTTATAACCATAATTTTTAGCCCGGGTCATATATCTATGAAAATCTTTCATATTCCAACCCTCAACAAACATAGCAAACTGACCTCTTGCACCAGGTGTTTTTGCTGTTGTACCTTTATAGTAACCAACAACACCTGTTCCGTCTGGCTTTTCGTAAGCCGTCAAATCTTGTAGTTTTGCAATAAAATCTTCATGACCCATAGATGAAATATCATAAATTAATTTCTGACCGGCTGCACCTAAAGCTCTACCACGACGATAATTTGCAAGTTCATTCATCTGCTTTTTCGTCATACCTTTTTCATATTGTGAAAACTTGTTAGGTGGCAACATTTGATTAGCAAGTTTTGTAACCATACCAAGTTCCTGTTTAATTTGTTGTGCCTGTGCTTTACGGTCATCATCAACTCTAGGGTCATCTTTGATATAAGTTACGTCAGGAGCTGTTGCAAACTCGGATAACTTATAAATAAATTCACCTTGTGATGTATATGTTTTAGCTGTTTTTTGCATTTTCATCAAAGATTGAACTTTACGTTTTTCTCTTGCTGTCATATTCTTATATTGACCCCATGTAGGAAGAAGTCTTGAATATGACTTATTTCTGCCTTGTGTATTTAGCCACTTACGAACTTCTTCTGAATTTTTAGTTGGTCTGAACCTTTGTTTAGTTTGCGAAACTTGATTAAAGCGTTGTGCATAATGCAAGTCTGATTGAATTTGCGTCAAGCCAGTCATTTCATACATATCTTTATCATCTTTTGTAAGTTCAAAAACTTCTCTTGCGTGGTTTACTAACTTTTTAGCTTTTCTTGGCATATTGCGATATTGTTCATATGTTGGTAAATCACCCGCAAAGTCTTTGTTAAACTGTCTTGTGCTGTCAAGCCACCGTTTCATTGTGACATCTTTTTTAGGTACATTTTGATATCGCTTTTTATTGTTTTGAATTGTACTTCTTTTCCTTGGCATTATAATTCCTCCTCATTTGTAATTGCTATACGTATATTATAATTTAGTTTGTCTGATATTTCAAGATATTTTTTGATTGATTTGCAAAATTATTCCCTTACCACCTCACTCCCCAGTAACACAAAACAATAGACTTATTACACTAATG
>ERZ779851.733-NODE-733-length-32008-cov-6.061340_pt1 | contig 32008 bp, 22 predicted proteins | sample MGYA00511094_ERZ779851 | MGnify/ENA primary metagenome ERZ779851 (study PRJEB29588, sample SAMEA2155512) | human gut metagenome | biome: human gut; feature: human-associated habitat; material: faeces | place: Denmark | collected 2008/2010 ...
CACAAAGACCATTTATTGGATTTTGTACGTGTCTTGCTTGCATCTTTTCCGTCATATTGCACAATTCGTCCTTGCAAGGCGTGGTCTCCCCCGGTGGGGGAGGTGTCAACGCAAGTTGACAGAGGGGTTGACCGACAGACCAGCCTTGCTGCGTCCTCGTTGTACAATCTGACGAAAAATCGAGTTTTGCCAATAAGCGAAGCGTAATATTGGCAAAACTGACTGCGCAATACACGCACAATCTTTGTGCGGTATTGCCTAATGAAATACGGTAATGCAGGGCGTCACCCTACAATTATCTGCCCCTCCGGGAGCACTATGTTCTTGTGTTTTGCGTTCATCAGCATCGAGAGCACCAGCGAGACTGGTCCTACTCTGCCGATGTACATGGTTATCATCAGCAGTATCCTGCCGGGGGTGCCGGCTATCGCGGTGGGACCTGCGGAAAGTCCCGTGGTGGAAAACGCTGATACCGCTTCGAACAGGCAGTCAACGCCGCTGACGTCCTCCGGCAGCGTGAAGTACAGCACCGAGAAGCACAGTATTACCGCCATCAGCGACAGCAGCGTTACGGTAAGCGTGCGGTAGACCGCAAGCTTATCTATCTTGTGCCCGAGGAGTTCCACGTCGTTCTTGCTGCGCAGGTAGCTGACGACAGTCATTATCAGCACGAGAACGGTGGTGGTCTTTATTCCTCCACCAGTGGAAGCGGGCGACGCGCCGATGAACATGAATATGCAGGTGCCGAGCTTTGAGAAATCCGACATTCCCTCAACGGAAATGGAATTGTACCCGGCGGTGCGTGCAGTCACCCCGGAGAAGAACGAGTTCATCAGCTTTTCGCCGAAGTTCATTCCACCCAGGGTCGCGGGATTGTCCCACTCAGCTATCATGTAGAAGAGCGTGCTGACAACTATCAGCGCGCCGGAGCCGATGAGCACCGCCTTTGTATGCAGGCTCAGCCTGTGCATCTTTCGTATATTGAGAAAGTTCTCCCACACGATGAAGCCAAGTCCACCGAGGATTATCAGCAGCGCGACGGTCATTATCACCAGCGGGTCGCCGGAGTGGTTGGTAAGGCTGGAATACGCGCCCTCGATACCGCAGAGGTCGAACCCTGCGTTGCAGAATGCAGTCACGCTGGTGAACACGCCCATCCAGACGCCGAAAGCGCCGTGTTCCCGGGCGAAAGCTATGCTGAGCAGCACTGCGCCTGCGCCCTCGAATATCAGCGAGTACTTGATTATGCTGATGAATATGCGCCTGCCGCCCTGGAATGTGCTTTCAGTCAGCCCGTCGGAGGCGTTCGCGAGGGTGCGGAAGCCAAGCTTTCTGCCAGCGGCGACGTTGAAGAACGTGATTATCGTGACGAATCCCAGACCGCCTACCTGTATCAGCAGCATGATCACAGCCTGCCCGAATATTGTCCAGTTTGTGAATGTATCCGTGACGATGAGTCCGGTGACGCAGGTGGCTGAAACAGCGGTGAAAAGGCAGTCGAAGAACGGGGTACCTCCGGATTTCGACGAGAACGGCAGCCACAGAAGCAGCGCGCCGACGAGTATTATCGTCATGAAGCCTATGCACAGCGTCCGGGCTGGCTGCATGGGCTTCTGGGTCTTTTTGATTACCGGCATGTCAGGAAACGCTGATATTCACGCCGGAAACCTTGGGCAGCACAGCAAGCTTCTGCCCGGACATGCGCCGTATTGCCAGCGTATAGATAGAAGCGTCCTCGCTGCTGTTGTTCCTTATGGTGAGTTTGAGGTCCTCGGTGGGTTCGGGCAGGTCGAACGTTATCGTCACGTAGTTCGAGAATGTTTCTACCAGGCCGTCGAGTTCCTTTCCGTTGGAGGTCAGTGTAAGGTCGATGACGTTGAGGTTGTCGCCCTTTATCTGGAACTGCAGTTTCTCTGCATTGTGCATGATGAGGTTGAGGGAACTTATCTCCGAGCCGTAGGGCACCACTGCTGATGTACCGTAGGTGGTGCAGCCGTCGCCAAGCACGAGGCTGTCGCCGGAGTATTCCTTTATCGTGTAGCTGCTCATAGCAACGGAGAGTTCATCGACGCTCACCGCAGAGCCGCCGTTCTTGTTCGTGAGCTTCAGCTGTACATTCTCGGTCTTGTCGGTCACGCTGAATGTGAGCGTGAGTTCGCTGCCGGTGTTCGAGGTTATCTCGTAAGGCATGTCGTTAGCCTTCTTGTCGGAGGTGAGCGCAATGCTGAGGTCGGTCAGACCGCTTCCTTTTATGGTGGCAGTGTACTTGCCCTTGTTGTACAGCAGGAAGTAGTTGGTGTATACCGCGGAGCCTTCCGGCAGCATTGCGGTGTGTCCGCTCCTTGTCACGGAGCTTGTGCCGGGGATGTTCTCTCCGGTGTAGGTCATGGCGCCGCTTCCGGTCATTTCAAGTCCCGCAGCCTGCGCCCAGTTTATCGCGTTCTCAGAGCATGCGTACAGCTGCACATTGTTGTTGATGTCGCCGACAAGGTAAATGTCGTCTATCCACATGTTGAGATTATCCTCGCGGTCGCAGAGAATGAAGTCGGGGCAGGTTTCGAGTTCCTTGAGCTTCTTTGTGTTCGAGGCAAGGTGGATTTTTATCTCTGGGAACAGGAACTGCGCCTTTGAATAGCGCTCTCCCTTCATCGAGAAGCAGAGCACGTCGTTGTAGGGGCAGTCGTCTATCATTGAGAGCGCCTGTGTGACGTAGTTCGCGCCGTACTGCGCGTTCTTTCCCTGCACGACGGTGTAGTTGTCGAAGCCGTAAAGCGTGGTGTAAATGAGAAGCGCGCCCAGGGGGATAGTCACGATATTGAACAGCGACTCGCCCCTTTTCTTTATCAGTCTGGCGATAACGAGCGCAAGCAGTAGCAGCATGACAACGCCGATTATTTTGAGGAACGTCGTTTCAGTGATGGTATCCTTGAGACCCTCGCCGATACGCAGGGGAGCGATACCGAGTATCATTGCGCCGACGATGTTCTTTGTGGTGCTGCCGTCGCCGACTACTGCGGAAACGGTGAACATCTCAGTCATAACGAACACGAATGAAGCCACCAGCAGCGCACCGAAGCAGTGTTTTGCAGTGAACCGCCTGCGGTATATCATTATAAGCGCTGGGAATATCGCGATCGGGAAGAACGTTTCGATATATCTTCCGAATATTGCGGTATCCGCGCGGGTGTCGTATACGGAGGAAGTCGCCTTGAACGCCACGCTGACCACGAATATAGCGCCCATAGCAAGAAGCGCATACCAGCAGAATATCGCAAGGCTGGTGCCGATGTAGGTCTGCGGCTTGCCTTCGGCTATGACGGGGGCTTCGTCGCTGTTCCTGATGCGCCTGCGGGAAACATAGTACATCACGATGCCGGAGAATATCAGCACGATGCACACCGCGCCAAATCCCCAAGTGGAACTGATGAAATAGAAGAAATGCCCGAACAGAGTTTGCGGGAAGTGTTCCAGCTTTTCGGCGTCGATGTTGGAAATACGGCTGAACATGTTTTCAATCGTGTTGACGGAGGCTTTCTCCTTTGTGCCGGAGAGCCAGAGTTCAGCCTGGATATAGTGCTTGAGGAACTTGTCTATCACAAAACCGCCGGCGCAGCTGGTGAAAAATCCCACCAGGGAGAACAGTCTGCGCTTCATCGTTATCAGCACGATGAGTTCCAGTACGACGCCTGCGGCTGTGAGAGCCAGCATGCGCCCGTGGGAAGCATACGCAGCGATGAGCGTGAGTCCTGCCAGAACAGCCCACAGCTGCTGCATGAACACTGCCTTTGCCGTGTGCGGGGCGTCCTTGTGGCTGCGCAGCGACTTATACATCAGCAGCGCGAAAACCCACGGCAGAATGCAGCACATAGTTTCGTTCCAGGTGTATTTTGTCAGCAGAAGATAGCTGGGGTACATTCCGCAGACCACAGAGATGAAAACGCTGGAAAGCTTGCGGACATTGAACCACTTTCTCGAAAGGTAATACACTATCACCGGAGCAAAGCTCATGATAAAGCCGTTCAGGATTATCATTGCGCGGTACTGCGTCATAGGGTCGCTGAACAGCTTGAATACCGGTATATAGAACAGGCTCTGGAAATAGCCGTAATATCCGCCCGCAGAAACGGTGGCAGACCAGTCAAGCCCGTTTGCCCACGCCGCTACGCCGGTGACTGCGTATTCGTCCGGGGTGAGGTTGAACATAGTCGTCACCTGCGTCATCAGCACGTGAATGACCAGCGTGATGACGTACAGCGCCGCCATAAAGAACCAGTCGCTGGAGAACACGCCGGACTTTCCGGAAGCCGCGGGGGCTTCCGGCTTTTCAGCGGGTATCTCGGGGGAAGCGTAATATTCCGGTTTCTGTTCCGGGACGGTATCTCCCAGCGATATGTCAAGCTCCGGCTGAGAGCCGTTATTTTCTTCGTTGATCAATGGAATGACCTCCGTTCTTGTTATTCAGACAGAATTCCGGGTGCCGGCAGTCCTTCGTCGGTAGCGGACGCCTCGGAGATATCCGCAGAGCGCTTGTACTTCATGTAATCCCGCGCGGTCTCACCGTATGCGTACACTGAAAGTCCGCCCTCGGTGCCGATATAGTCGTATTCGTCCAGCGCCATCGGCAGTATCTCTTCCTCATCGGCGACGATTATGCAGTTTTCGGGGATATTCTTTTCCCGACGGATTATCGTCACTTTCGTTTCGGGGTTGAGGAACTGTATCAGCCCGGCGTTGCGGGATTTCTGCTTGTAGCAGACTATCAGCGGGGAAGCGCTGTCGTCGTACAGCAGCGTTGACACCTGCCGCGCAGGATCGGTCCTTTTGACGTTTTCTTCCGCGCGTTCAGGCAGATATACCATTCCCGCAAAGAGGGTAGTGTAAACGCACAGGCACACCATCGACCCGGAAATCAGCGCCTTTGCGCCTTTCCTTGCGCATGCCGTGAACACGGCAATCAGCGCCAGCACTGAAAATCCCACAGCAGTCATGATGATGAAGCTTTCTGCGGTGAATGGCGTGGTGTAATCCTCGCCGATGCGCCACGGCATCAGACCCAGTACCGGGGACTCGCGGTAGCCCTTTGCAGCAGCCACCTGCGGATAAGTCGTGATAAAGAAGCTGATGCATACATATGCGTATACCACGGCTGCCCATGCGGTCTGCTTTACCGTTATTCCGTACCTGAACAGGAATGCCAGCACCAGGAATATCGCAAGCGGCGCCACATTGTCGGTGTAGCGGCCGAACATGCTGAGGTCCTTTATGTCGCCTATCTGCCCGGAGTTGAACTTGAACAGCACCGACAGCGCCATAGAGCCGCCTACAGTCAGGAATGCGTAAATGCCCAGCGCCATCATTCTTGCGCTGAACTTGTGCTCAGCCGGGGTGAATACCTCAACGTTGTCGATGATCTCTTTTTTCCTGCCGGTGCGCCATTCGCCGATATAGACTATCGCCATCAGGAAGAAAAGTGCGATCGCAAGCGCGCCGACGCCCGCAGTGGAGGTTACGAACGTGTACAAATGCCCGAACAGCGCCGAGAAGAAGCGGTCAGGACCGCCCTTTTCAAACAGCCCGAGAACGCGGTCGAATTCGCTTTCCATGGTGTTGCCGCTGGCGTTTCCGTTCCACACCAGCTGCTGAATAAGCTTCTTGCAGAAGTGCTCGCCGATGAACCCGCCTATCATCACTGGGAAGAACACGGGCAGCACCAGTATCACGCGCTTCATGAAAATACGCACGATCAGCAGCGTCATCACGAACGCAATGACCACCGCAAGCAGTCTGGAATGCGCCGCGTAGCACACCGCGCAGATTAGTCCCGCTGCTGCGGACCATATGCACCGCGAACTTGCTTTCTTGCAGTCCACCGCCTGGAATATCACCCAAAGCAGCACCCATGGCAGCAGGCTGCATATGGTTTCGTTCCACATGAACTTTGAGTGTGCTATGTATGTGATATAGCACCCGGAGCATATAGCGGCAAAAAGCTTCTGCCAGACCTTCTTCACGCCGACGCGTCCCGCAATATGATACGCGATGAGCGGAACAAAGCTGATGAGCACGCCGTTCATCACGAGGCATGCCTTGTACAGCGCATATGGGTTCTTGAAGATAAGGAACAGCGGCGCATAGAACAGCGCCTGGACATATCCGTAATAATAGGACACCTGTCCCATCAGCGCGGACCAGTCCTTGCCGGAATAGAAAGCCGCGACGCTTGCAACGCCTATTTCATCGGGGTTGACTGCGGGGAGTTCCATGCACATAGCCAGCAGCGAATGCATGACGACGCTGGCTGCAAACATGATGAACATAACTCCGCGGTCGCCGAAATTAGTGTAAAAGCGCTTTAGAGCCTGTATCACTTTTCAATTTCCTCTTTCGTGTAGCTGCATATATTATAGTTTGAGTAGTTTGTGTTGGTGTTGTTGTATTCGATGCGCTTTACATGGAACAGCGTTTCGTCCATCACCTTGCGGCAGCCGGAGATAGCGTCTGCCACCAGCCCGAAAATGCCTATCTGGAAGCCGACGATAGCCAGCACAGCCATCAGCACCAGCGACTGGATATGCCCTCCGCCTTCACCAAGGCAGGCATAAACGATGAACCTTACAGCCAGCACCAGCGCCGCGAGAATGAAGATTCCAGCCATGACGAGGAAGGTCTTGAGCGGCTTTCTCATGACGTAGTTGCGGATTATCGTGCCGCTGGAGCGCTTGATATAGCCCCACATGCTCTTGAAAAGACGGCTCTTGCGCAGCTCGGGATTGGTGTTGATATCCACGGACATTATCTTTGTGCGGTCGGCGCCTGCGGTGATTATCGTTTCCAGCGTGTAGGTGTAGTCGGAAAGCACGTTGAGGCGCAGCGCAGCTTCTCTTGTGTAGGAGCGGAAGCCGCTGGTGGTGTCCACGACGTCGGTGCCGCTTGCCTTTCTTACAACGCTGCTGCCAAGCTTCTGGAGCTTTTTCTTCAGCGGCGAGAAGTGCTCGATGGAGTCGGTGCAGCGGTTGCCTATTACCATGGTAGCCTTGCCTTCCAGCAGGGGACGTACCAGCTTTTCGATGTCAGCGCCGGCGTACTGGTTGTCGGCGTCCGTGTTGACGATTATGTCAGCGCCCAGGCGCAGGCAGGCGTCAATTCCTGCCATAAAGCCCTTTGCAAGACCGCGGTTGTGCACAAAGCTGACTATGTGGTGCACGCCGAGTTCCTTTGCGCGCTCGACGGTGCGGTCGGTGCTGCCGTCGTTTATTATAAGGTATTCTATCTCGTCGATGCCGTCGATATGCCTGGGCAGGTCGTGGATAGTTACGTCAAGGGTCTCAGCTTCGTTATAGCAGGGTATCTGGATAATAAGTTTCATGTTCTTTCTTCCTTTTCTTTTTGCACAAAATGACGATTTTATTTTTCATCTTTCTTACAAGTGCTGCATTAAAGATAAATTTCAGAATCAGTAATATAACCGCATCTGCATTTTACAACGGTTCTGTTATCTTCCAAAATCACCTTCGGGGCCATATTGCATTTCGGACACGTTGTCGTTACATATCCGTTTTTCTTCATCTCCGCTACAGCTTGGTTTGCAAGCATGATTGGTTCTGCTGGATTCTTCATCTGAGTATCCACAAACAACTCCTTTCATGAAACTGTCTGTTTCTTTTGTTGATATTTGTATGTGACATTTATATGGCGCGGTCACATTGTTCCGCTGTCGATGCCGATTCCAAGCTTCAGGAACACGAACGCCATGACAAGGCTCATCGCGAGGGAAGCCGCTATAGCCCGCAGCCATGACGGTGAACCCTTTGCCGCAAGCGCCTCATAGTAGCCCTCAGCCCTGCCGTCGTCGAATTTCGCGCGTATCTGGTGTATACGCTTGACTGCATGCCGGTAATAGAGATAGTCGCCGAACAGGCACACGAGTATCATTCCCACGAAGGAAAGCCCCCGGGCGAACATCTGGATATCTCCGAGCACTTCTCTTGTGCCTATGCCGATGTTCAGAAGTATCGGCGGAATGTAGAACAGCAGTTCGATGAGCAGCATGACAACGCCCAGCAGGTCCATCTTGCGGTAGAACTGGTGGAACGGCGCGAAAAGTCCCGCGCAGACGTTTATGAATATCTTGCGGCGCTTCTGACCAGGCTGCACCGGCGCGCGGAATGCCGCAAACGCCTGTGAATAATGCATGACTGAACGCCCCACGAACGTGCTGAGTTCCTTTGCGCTCACACCGTCGGCGCCGCGGGTGTCATCCATGGTCTGGCGCTGGAGCTGCTCAAGGTACTGCTCGAGATCCATCGGCTGACCGTACTGCTCATTCTGCGCGTCCTGGTCATACTGCGCGGACTGCTCTCCGTTCACGCCGGCGCCCTGACCTGGGTATTCGGCGCGGTGGCTGTCCGAGAATTCATCGGACTGCTCAGGCTCCGGGGTCTGGGGTTCTTCTCCGGGGAGCCAGCCTTTCCATTCAAAGCCCTGCGCGTGGTAGCTTTCAACGCCGCAGTGACCAGCCGCCATGTAGCATGCGCGGTGGTGCGGAGTTCCGCAGACGGGGCATACCACGACGTCCGACTTGTCGTTAAGGGGTCTGCGGCAGATGGGGCAGAGCTTGTTATCAAAACGTGACATTTGTTTTCCTTTCAATATACAGACTGGAATGAAATGTTTTTCTGCATATACATTTTATAGTATATCACAATTTCCGACGGATTTCAATATTAATAGGTGCGCGTCGTGTGAAAATTATCGGAAAAGTATCATGATGCAGGTTTTCAGGGGGGGAATTGTGTAAATTGCACATAAAGCGGCTGCAAAATGACTGTGAACCATCTGACAGCGCATACGCAGCCATGCCGTGCGGAATGCATCACTTCCTGCAAATAGTTGAAAACTTATGTTTATGTTGATTATATTGTTTAAAACTTTTTGTACACATTACACAACAAGGGGGCAGAATGGAATTGATTTATTCTGCAAAAAACAGAAAATCGTCATTAAAACTGTTAAATTTTAATTTTTCTGTTGACGGAACAAATCTTTTTGGATATACTATTAGCAAGAGATGAAACAGAAACAGATGCTGCGATCTCTGATCATGTAGAAAACAAAAGAAAGAAAACACAAAGGAGAGCACGGCTCTCCGGAGCCACGGCAGAACTGAAATATTTCAAATGGAGGTTTTAACTATGTGCATGAAAGATGTTGAAGTCAAGAACCAGGTAGGTCTCCACGCAAGACCCGCTACATTCTTTATCCAGAAGGCTAACGAGTACAAGTCTTCCATCTGGGTAGAGAAGGAGGAGCGCAGAGTAAACGCTAAGTCCCTGCTCGGTATCCTTTCCCTTGGTATCGTTGGCGGCGCTAAGATCCGCATCATTGCTGACGGCAGCGACGAGCAGCTCGCAGTTGACGGTCTTGTAAAGCTTGTTGAGGGCGGTTTCTCCGAGTAATTCCGGGTCTTTACATTTCCCGAAATCCTTGCCGCAAGATAAATATCGGCAGGCGCACTGAACAGTAATATCTCCGCTTTTGCGGACGCAGGGGCAGGTTCCGGGTAAAACCGGGTCTGCCCCGTTTTGTTTGTTTATGGGCAAACGTTTACAGGCAAATCATTCACCCTGTGGAATTATGGAGGAACGATGAAAAAGATACTTGCAGCGCTGGCTGCCGCAGCGGCGCTGTTCCTGACCGGCTGCACCGCGCAGCTTCCCGACGGATACGACAAATTCACCGCAGCACGCAATAAGTACGAAACGCTGGACAGCGCGAAAGTCACCATGACGGATATGGACACCGGGGAGCAGATAATGGAATTCAGCTTCTACTTCACCGGCAGGGACGAAATGGTGCTCAGCTATTACGGCTGCTGGGACGGAAAGGTGCAGCAGGCTTACAGCGACGGCGCTGAGTTCTTTTACAAGGACGACGGCGACGAAAAGTGGAACGTGATAAGTTCCGGGGACGACGGGTACATCTACAATATTTACAACCGCAAGTACCGCTATCCCTATGCGGACGCAAGACTGTTCTTCCTGGCAGGTGAGGCAGTCAGCAGCGCCGCGGTGATAGGGAGCGACGACGGTCCCACCAGCATCACCTACACCTACGACCCGGAGAAGCTGAACAACGCTTCAATGCCCGGCGTGGAAGAGGATATCGCTTCGTTTGATAAGTTCTCCACGACGATGGAGATAAACCAGGACGGCATACCCGTAATGTTCACCGAGAGCGGCACAGTCACGACTGCCTCCGGCGAAACGCTTTCGTTCAATATAAAAATCGACGTTACCAGCATCAACGAGGTGTTTGAGATACCTTACCCGGTGGACGAAATATACAAGCCCGGTGAGAAGCCCGCTTCCTCAGAGGGCTGACACTATATAATAAAACAGCGCAGCGGGTCATAAAGTTGCATATTACGACAAATTTCCCGGGGGAGATGTTCTCTTCCGGGTAAATTTTTTGTGAAAAGACCTCTACTGCATTTCATAATGCTTGCAATTCCGGTCGGAATATGTTATAATACATCTATGTGTATAAATATATCTGACGAAGTTCAGAAAAATCAGGCAAAGTAACGGAGATGTAATATGGAAGCAGAAAAAACGACAGGTTCTGCCCGAATGTCCCTCTGGGACAGAATATCGGACGCGGGCGAGTACCTGTTTACAGTTTTTATGGTGATGCTTGCTGCAGTCGGCAGGGCGTTGTCAAGGGCGTTCACGGCGCTTGGCGTCAGCTTTGCGTGGGTGGGCGAAAAAATACTGGCTCTGTTCAGAAAGCTTGGCGAGAAGATCTCTGCGCCGGTACAGCGCTACATAAAAGCTTTCAGAATGGGCAGCACAGACATTCGGCACGCAAGGGAAAAGGGACTTTTCCCGGCGTGCGCCGCAGGCTTCAGAATGGTCGGCAGGATTCTTTTCGGAAAGCGCGGTCTTGCCGTGACGATCTGCAACTGGGCGTTGCCGGTGGTGAGCTGCGTGTTCCTGTTCAGCATCGTGAGCTATGCGAACAGCATGACGTACGCGCTCAGGCTTTCGGTCAACGGTGATTTCATGGGCTATGTCGCTGACGAATCAGTGTTCACCGACGCCGAAAAGATAGTTCAGCAGAGAATAACCTACCTTGACAGCAACACCGAGATGTTCAGCTTCGACAGCGCATATGAAGTCGAGATGGTGGGGTATGGCTCCACGCTGACAAAATACCAGCTTGCGGATAAGATGCTTTCTTCCATGGACGCGGAAATAAGCTTCGCATACGGAATGTACATCGACAATTCGTTCTACGGCGCGCTGGAGAGTAAGGACCGCGTCGAGCAGACCCTTGACGACCTGCTGGACGTTTACCGCAAGGGCGGCGATGAGACCGTCGAATTTGAGAGCAAGATAACCTACGAGCCCGGACTTTACCTCACCGAGAGTATAGTCAGCGAGGATTCCATAATCAGGCTGATAACCACCAAAAAGACCGTTGCCGCGTACTACACCGTGGTCGAAGGCGATTCGCCGCTGGGCGTTATATCAAAGCTTGGCATGACTGAGGACGAGCTGGCAAAGCTCAACCCGGATTTCTCGCTGGACAGCTCGATGTTCATCGGCGACAAGCTGCTGATAACGCAGGAAGAACCGTTCCTTGCGGTAACAGTCACGAGAAAGGAAATCTACGAGGAATCCACCGACTACGAGACCGAGTACGTTGACGATTCCACTCACTACCAGGGCTCCTCCACGATAATCCAGGACGGCGTAAAGGGAACCGAGCGCGTCACCGCCGACGTTTCCTACATAAACGGCGTTGAAACGCGCCGCAAGGTGCTCAGCAGGGTGACTGTGAGCGAGCCTACATCCGAGATAATCGCACTGGGAACCAAGGAGATACCCTCCGGTGTGACTGCGTCTATCCCCGAGAACAGACCGGTTGGTCAGTTCATCTGGCCTGTAGGCGGTTCTGACGGCGGCAAGATAAGCGAGATGATGTACGGCTACGGTGGATATTACAAGCACGGCGGCATAGATATCGTTGCGCCTTACGGCACGCCGATATTCGCGGCAGAATCCGGCACGGTCATCCTGGCGCAGTGGTACTACGGCTATGGCAACTGCGTAATGATACAGCACGATAACGGCATCGTCACGGTTTACGGGCACTCGAGCTACCTGCATGTTGTCCAGGGTCAGAGAGTGACTGCGGGCGAACTCATCGCGGACGTCGGCTCCACGGGTCAGTCCACCGCTAACCACTGCCACTTCGAGGTAAGAATAAACGGCGTTCAGATGAACCCGATAAATTACCTGCCGTATCACCAGCGCGCAGCATGGTGCGTTGAATATTAATTCGGAATTCTTAATTCGTAATTCGGAATTGATGTGTCCCGCTACGCGGGACGTTATCTCAAAAGATTATACTATAATGCACAGGGCGGAAGATTTTCTTTCGCCCTGTGCTGTTCCTTTCAATGTTTTTGAAATAAAGTCTGCGGAGCAGACACGATAATTCCGAATTACGCATTCCGAATTAAACTGCAACCTTTTCGCTTTGTGTATGGTTTTATAGGTAAATGAAGCATTCAGGCGAAAGGAGCTTGTTATGAAAAAACGTTCTTTTATTGCGGCGCTCGCGGCAATGGTGATACTCACCGGCTGTTCTTCCAATTCCGGCGTGAAAAACGACGCAGTTTCTCCTGTGGGTGGCGCTGAGAGCGCTTCTGCAGGGTATTCAGGAGGGGGCGCTGCTTCCGGCAATATGGCGTATTATGGCACTGGCAGCACTTCTGCGGGGACTGGCACGGCTTCTTCTGCAGCATCGGCATGCGGCGACGGGAGCGCGGATACCGGCAGTACTTCCCCGGTTACTTCCCCCGAAACTGCAGCAGCTTCCAGCGCGGACAGTTCCAGCGTGACTCCGGGCGCGTCTGTGGCTTCCACCAAAGCGCCGGAAGCGCCCGCGACTACCGCTGAAAAGCCCGCGACCACTGCTGGCGACTACACCGGAAAGGACATCGGAGGCACCGGCAAAAAGGACTTCTCGGACGATGGTTTTTTCGCGGAAGCCGACATTGCCGTTGACGCCGTGGGAGCCGCTGAAGACGGCTTCTACGTTGACCCGACGTGCCCCGTTGAACCTATCGACCCGATAGAGCCCGTCCCCGGGTGGGATATCGATCCGCAGGCAGGGCTGCTTACGGGCGGCGAATGGAACGACAACGATAACTGGGACTTCTGGCAGGGGCTGTATTCCAGCAACAATTACGGCGTTGACTGGGACGGCTACCGCAAATTGTGGGAAACCTCCGCAGATATCCGCGCGGCAGTAACGGTAAGGGACAGCGCCGGCGCTGCGGTCTGCGGAGCCAGCGTCAGCACCGGGGAATATTCCGCGGTGACTAACAACAAGGGCGTGGCGTACCTGTTTTTTGACAAGAACAAAATCACGAACGGTCCGATGGAATTCACCGTGACCTATAACAATGGCACTCAGAATTTCAAGGAAATCGTGAACGGCGACTGCGAACTTGAATTCACGCTGGACAGCGAAGCGAAGCGCGCCGCCAAGACCCTTGACCTGATGATAATGTGCGACACCACCGGCTCTATGGGCGACGAGCTGGAATATCTCAAGCAGGAACTTGAGGACGTGGTCACGCGTATCAGAAAGGACAACGCAAACATTCCGATACGGCTGAGTGTGAACTTCTACCGCGACGAGGGCGACGAGTATGTTGTGCGGGAATTCCCGTTCACGGACGACCTTGACGCAGTGGTGAACGCGATCGCCGGGCAGTCTGCCGACGGTGGCGGAGATACCCCGGAAGCGGTACACACCGCGCTTGACAGCGCAGTCAACGACCATGACTGGGACGATAATTCCGTCAAGGTGATGTTCCTGGTGCTGGACGCGCCTCCTCATGAGGACCCGCAGATAATCGACGAGGTGGCGAAGCATATCCGTGAAGCGGCTGAAAAAGGCATACGCATCGTTCCGGTTGCGGCGAGCGGCGTTGACAAGTCCTGCGAGTACCTGCTGAGAAGCATGGCGTTCATGACGGGCGGAACTTACGCATTCCTGACGGACGACAGCGGTATCGGTTTCGGACACATGGAACCCACCATCGGCAGTTACGATGTCGAAAAACTCAATGATATGATGGTGCGTATAGTCAGCGGTTATCTTTCATGAGTTGCAGTAATTCACACTATAAACATTCAGAAACGGCGCCATATGGTGCCGTTTTTCTGAAATATGAGCAAAAAAATGTAAATATAGAGCCAGGTCTGTAAAAGATTTTGCAAAACCACTTGCAAAAAAACTGCAAATGGTGTATAGTTAATATAGGGCAGTCCGGTTTTTTAGGACTGCTGTAATGTTTTGAAACGAGGTGCTTTGATGAAAGACGATCTGCTCCAGAGAATAGAGGAGCTTCTCCCGACATTCTCAAAAAGTCAGAAGCTCATTGCAAATTATATCCTTAACCACTATGAAAAGGCAGCCTATATGACTGCGTTAAAACTCGGAAACGCGGTAAATGTCAGCGAGTCCACGGTCGTGCGCTTTGCGATAGAACTGGGATTTGAGGGATATCCGCAGCTGCAGCGCTCCCTGCAGAGCCATATCAAGAACCGTCTTACCACTATTCAGCGCATGGACGTGACCCGCAGCCGCATAGGCGACCTTGACCCGGTAGAGGGCGTGCTCACCCAGGATATGGATAAGATACGCCGTACCCTTGAGTCGGTAGACCGCGAGGCTTTCGACAATGCAGTCAACACCATCGTGGACGCACGCCGCATTTATATCCAGGGCGCGATGTCAAGCGGCATTCTTGCAAGCTTCATGCACTATTATCTGCGGCTTATTTTCGATAAGGTAACGCTCATCGGTTCAGTTGCCACCAGCGAAATCTATCAGCAGATGATACACATCGGCGAGGGAGACGTTTTCATCGGGCTTTCGTTCCCGAGATACGCAAAGAGCACCATCAACGCGTGCAAATTCGCGCACGACTGCGGTTCTCAGATAATCGCGATAACCGACAGCGAGAATTCACCACTGGCGCAGTACGCGCACACAACGCTCTGCGCTTATTCCGACATGGTCAGCTTTGTAGACAGCCTTGTTGCGCCGATGAGCCTGCTCAACGCCCTTATCGTCGCAGTATCCAACCGCAACCGCTGCCGCGTGGAGCAGACTTTCCGCAAACTGGAGACCCTCTGGGACAGAAACGACGTTTACAAGAAAGATGTATGATATACTTATAATAGGCGGCGGCGCTGCGGGAATGTTCTGCGCTGCCCATGCGGCTTCCGCAGGGCTGAGTGTCGCAGTCGCAGAGCACGGCAAATACCTCGGCAGGAAGCTCGGGATAACCGGAAAGGGTCGCTGCAACGTCACCAACTACTGTTCCGCTGACGACGTGCTCAAAAATATTCCCAGGAACCCGCGGTTCCTTTATAGCGCGCTTTCGCGCTATTCCCCGGCTGACGTGATGGAATATTTCGAGAACCTCGGCGTTCCGCTCAAAACTGAGCGGGGGCGCCGGGTCTTTCCTGTTTCTGACAGGGCGGGAGATATAGTCGCGGCGCTGGAAAAGCAGCTGAAAAAGTCGCATGTCGAGGTCGTCAGGGGGAACTGCACGAAAATCATTGTCGAGGACGGGCAGTGCTGCGGCGCGGTGGTTTCCGGGCGTGAAATACGCGCGGGCGCGGTGGTGCTGGCGACGGGGGGAGCTTCCTACCCTGCGACTGGTTCTGATGGCTCGGGGTATTCGCTGGCGCGGCAGGCAGGGCACACGATAGTCCCACCGGAGCCGTCGCTGATACCCATGGAAACTGAAGAACGCTGGGTGGCTCAGGCGGCAGGGCTTGACCTGCGCAACATTTCAATGAAGCTGAACCGCGCCGGAAAGACGATCTACGAGGATTTCGGGGAGCTGCTTTTCACGGCATATGGCGTCGGGGGACCCACGATACTGAGCGCTTCGGCGCACATTCCGGAGATGGTCCCGGGGGAATACAGCGTTGAGATCGACCTGAAACCCGCGCTCTCAGACAAAAAGCTGGACGAGCGAATCATCAGGGACTTTACCGAGCGCCGCGGAATGTGCTTTGCCGATAGCCTGAGGGGACTTCTGCCGGCACAGCTGGCACCGGTCATCGCGGAACTTTCGGACATTCCCGGGGAACTGCACGTTGACGATGTGACACGCGAACAGCGCCAGGAACTCGGCAGGCTGATGAAGCACCTGACTCTGCATATAAAGCGCTTTCGCCCTATCGAGGAAGCGATAATCACCCGTGGGGGAGTTTCCGTCAAGGAGATAAGACCCGGCACCATGGAAAGCAAACTCTGCCCCGGACTGTATTTCGCTGGGGAGATTATCGACTGCGACGGCTATACCGGGGGGTTCAACCTGCAGATAGCGTTTTCGACGGCATACACTGCTGCGATGGCGATTTCCGGGCAGATATGGTAATATTACAAGAAGTTATATTCAAGACATAAAATACAAAGAGTTTGCCAAAAACTGCGAATGATGATCGCACATTTGTGGGGGTGTTTTGCCTGAAATCTGCTCTCACAGGCGTTGATTTGGCTGATTTTGGGTCAGACTTGTTAACTGGATGTAATACGTGCAAAACAATATACGATTAGTAATTGCATGCGGTTAGGTACAGCTATATTTTCCGCTGAAAAATCTGTGAAATTGCTAAAAAACACTTGCAATTTTATTTGAAGTGTGATATAATTAATTGAATAAATGTATAGGGGTAGTTTTACCTTTTTACATTTTTTCACATTTAAGCCACTTGGTCAGTGGCTGGTCAAGGTGATGTTTATGCCGAAAAAGCCGATCTCAGTGGCTGTCGACGGACCTGTCGGAGCTGGAAAAAGCAGTATCGCGAGAGCAGCTGCCAAAGAACTGGGATTTATCTATGTCGATACCGGCGCACTCTACCGCGCAGTCGGTCTTTACTGCCACAGGGACGGGGCGGATATGTCCTCGCATGAGGAGATAGCAAAGCGCATTCCCGGGATACATGTGGAGATAAGGCTCATCGACGGCACTCAGCATATCTACCTTAACGGTGAGGACGTTTCCGGGGAGATAAGGCTCCCGGAGATATCGATGGCCGCTTCCGCAGTTTCAGCGGTGCCGGCCGTGCGCGCGGCTCTTCTCGACATGCAGAGAAATATCGCGGCTGAAAACAACGTCATCATGGACGGCAGGGATATCGGCACGGTGGTGCTTCCCGACGCTCAGGTGAAGATATTCCTCACGGCTGCGCCCGAAATACGCGCCAAACGCCGTTACGACGAACTTTGCGCCAAGGGCGTGCAGACTACGTTTGATGAAGTCCTCGCGGACCTCAACAAGCGGGATCACGATGATTCCCACCGGGCTGTGGCGCCACTCAGACAAGCGGATGACGCCGTGCTCGCTGACACTTCCGGGCTTGATTTCGCCCAGAGCTGCCAGCTGGTGTGCGATATCATAAGGGAGAAGCTGTAATGTTCTACTCGTTTCTCCGCAATTGTGCAAGATTATTCTACATCATCGTTTACAGGATACATGTCATCGGAGGGGAGAATATCCCCAAGGAAAAGGGCGGCTACATCATTGCCAGCAACCATGTTTCCAATAACGACCCGCCTGTGGTGGGCATTACCTTCAAGGGTAAGTACACGTTCATGGCGAAGCAGGAGCTTTTTGAGATAAATCCGTTGTTCACCTGGCTGATAAAACGGCTGGGGGCGTTCCCTGTAAAGCGGGGCGCAAAGGACAATTCTGCTATCGATAAGGCGCTGGAAAGCCTCAAGGAAGGGCGTATCTTCGTGATATTCCCCGAGGGGACGCGTTCCAGGGACGGCAAGCTGGGGCATGCAAAGAGCGGCGTTACGCTCATCGCGGCTCAGGCAAAGGTGCCCGTGGTGCCGGTGTTCATCAAGTATGGCAGGAAGAAGTTCCGGCAGAATATTTACATCTCCATCGGCGAGAAGATACCAGCCGAGCATTTCAACGTTGACACCAGCGACAGAAAGATGCTGAAGCAGGTAAGTTCCACCATAATGGACGAAATAGCGAAACTCCAGGAGAATATGCCTGATGTTGATTGAAGTCGCGGATAAGTCCGGGTTCTGCTTCGGCGTTGAGCGCGCATTGAAGCTGACTGAAAAGGCGGCTCAGGAATACGGCGAGATATTCACGCTGGGACCGCTTATCCACAACCAGACAGTTACCAGTTCCCTTGAAAAAAAGGGAGTTCATATAGCCGCAGAAGTGGACGAGGCAGCCGGGAAACCCCTGGTGATACGTTCCCACGGGGTCGGCAGAAAGACCGAGGACGCTGCAGCAGTGAAATGCTCCGTGCTGCTGGACGCAACGTGTCCTTTTGTCAAGCGCATACACAAGATAGTTTCGGAGCAGCCCGCGGACGGCGCGGTGATCATTCTCGGCGACGGGGAACACCCGGAGGTGCAGGGAATCATGGGTCACGCGGCATGCAGGGCTTACGCGTGCATGGAGTACGAAGAGGTCAGCAGGGTGCTTGAGTCCTGCGGGGCTTCCGGCAGGGGCGCGGTCCTTGTCGTTCAGACAACCTTCGACCGCAGCAGGTTTCTTGAATATTCCCGCAGGATAAGGGAAGAATACTGCTGCGTGAAGATATACGACACAATATGCAATGCCACCTCAGAACGCCAGAAAAATGCGGAGGAGCTTGCAAAGAGAGCTGACCTTATGCTGGTCGTCGGAGGAAGGCACAGCTCTAACACAGGAAAGTTAGCTGAAATCTGTTCGAGATATTGCCGCACAGTGTTCATCGAGAGTGCCTCAGAGCTTTCCCCGCAGATCATTGAAGGTCTGCACTCCGATAGTATTATCGGAATAACGGCAGGGGCTTCTCCCCCAGCCTATACAATAAAGGAGGTTCATTTAAAAATGAGCGAGATCATCAACAACAATGAAAATGAGGAGAGCTTTGCAGCACTGTTCGAGCAGTCCGAGAGCAAAAGATTATATAACGGCGCCAAAGTCAAGGCAACAGTTGTAAGCGTAAAGCCGAACGAGGCTGTCGTAGAGCTGGGCACAAAGCACACGGGTTACATACCCCTCGACGAGCTGACAAACGACCCCAACGCAAAGGTTGAGGACATCGTTAAGGTCGGCGACGAGATCGACGCTATCGTAACAAAGGTAGACGATTCTCAGGGCGTTGTTTTCCTGTCCAAGAAGCGCGTTGATTCCGCACTTGGCATGGAGAAGATCGCTGCAAGCAAGGAAGCAAACGAGACTCTTGAGGGCGTAGTTACACAGGCAGTCAAGGGCGGCGTGATCGTCGTAACCAACGGCACAAGAGTATTTATCCCTGCATCTCAGACTGGTGTTCCGAGAAGCGGCAAGCTTGAGGACCTGGTTAAGAAGACTGTACAGTTCAAGGTTATCGAGATCAACGAGCAGCGCAACAGAGTGGTTGGTTCTATCCGTCAGGCTACAAGAGAAGTACGCGACGCTGAGAGAGCTAAGTTCTGGGAGACCATTCAGGTTGGTCAGAAGTTCGAGGGCGAGGTTCGCTCCATCGAAGACTATGGCGTATTTGTTGACATCGGTCCGGTTGACGGTCTGGTTAGAACAAGCGAGCTGACATGGAACAGAGTTGGTCACCCCAAGGATATCGTTAAGGAAGGCGACAAGATCACCGTTATCGTTAAGTCCTTCGATCCTGAAAAGAAGAGAGTTTCCCTCTCCGCTAAGGATCCTGATGAGAACCCCTGGACCAAGTTCGTTGAGGAGTATCAGATCGGCGACGTTATCAAGGCTACTATCGTAAGCATCACAGAGTTCGGTGCATTTGCACAGATCATTCCTGGTGTTGACGGTCTTATCCACATCTCCCAGATTTCCACTGAGAGAGTTACCAACATCAACAACGTTCTGGCTGTAGGTCAGGAAGTTGAAGCTAAGATCATCGACATCGACACAGAGAAGAACAGAGTTTCCCTCTCTATCAAGGCTCTGATGGAAGATAACGCTGATCTCGGCGACGCTGAGTAATCAACACATATAATTAAGCACCCTGCCAGAAGCGGGGTGCTATTGTGTTTTGCGAAAAAATAAGGGCTGCGTCAGCAGCCCAATTTTTTTACTTGAGTTCCACAACGGTGACGCCTGCCTCACCCTCGCCGTAAGCCCCCTGACGGTAACTCTTGACTGCGGGATTGGTCTTGAGAGACTGCTGCACAGCCGCGCGGAGCGCACCGGTGCCCTTTCCGTGGATTATGATAACCGAGCTGATGTCGCTCAGCTGCGCGCTGTCGATGAAGCGTTCCACTTCAAGCACGCCCTCGTCGGACATCATTCCGCGGATATCGAGTTCCATTCCACCGCGACGGTGCATGTTGGAAGTCACCTGCTTCTTTACGCTGCCGCCGATGGATTTCTGCGCCTGCTGCTTTTTCTTGTTGTCAACCAGCCGCAGGTTCTTCTGGTTTGTCTTGATCTTCATCATGCCGACCTGCACGTAGCAAACGCCTGATATGTTCGGCACGGTCATCAGCACGCCTTCCTTTTTGGTGTCGGCAAGCATGACTGTGTCACCAGCCTTGAGCGGGCGCGGGAGCACATAATTTTCCGTGTGCCGCTCGATAACAGGGTTTGCGTCGTCCTGCATCTTGTTGAGTGTACTGTTGGTGCGGCTCTTTGCGTTGCTGAGCCCCTGACGGAGCGCTTCCTTGTCCTTGACTTTCTTCAGTTCCTCAAGTTCGTTGAGCAGCTGGTTGGAGCGGAAGCGCGTTTCCTCGACGATGGACTGCGCGCGCTGGCGTGCGGTCTCGAGTTCCTTTTCTTTCTGCTGTTCCAGGTCGGAAAGCTTCTGCTTCAGCTCGCTTTCTGTCATTTTGGCGTTGCGCTCGGAAATCGCGGCGCTTTCCTTCAGCGCTTCAAGTTCCTGACGGGATTTTTCCAGCGCGTCCACCACCTGTTCAAAGCGCTGGTTTTCGGTGCTGACGAGTTCCTTAGCGCGGTCGATGACGTAATCGGGCATGCCGAGCCTTTGAGAGATAGCGAACGCGTTGGATTTTCCCGGAACTCCCACCACAAGCCGGTATGTTGGCTTGAGCGTGTTCACGTCAAATTCGCAGGAAGCATTCTCAACGCCGTCGGTCTGCAGCGCGTACATCTTGACTTCCTGATAATGCGTGGTCGCAGCCACCTTTGCGCCCTGTTCCCGCAGGGTCGTGAGAATGGAAACGGCAAGCGCCGCTCCCTCCACAGGGTCGGTTCCGCTGCCAAGCTCATCAATGAGGACAAGGCTGCGGTCGTCGGCTTTCGCGAGTATTCTTACGACATTCACCATATGCGACGAGAATGTGGAAAGGCTCTGTTCAATGCTCTGTTCGTCGCCGATATCTACGTAAATTCCCCCGAAAATGCCTATCTCGGAGTCGTCGCCTGCGGGTATCATCAGACCGCACATCGTCATCAGCGTGAGAAGCCCTATCGTCTTGATGGCAACAGTCTTACCACCGGTATTGGGACCGGTTATCATCAGGCTGGAATAGGAGTTCCCGAGTTCCACGGTTATCGGCACGACAACATTCTGGTCGATAAGCGGGTGGCGCGCCTGGTGCAGTGAAATCCTCGGCTCGGAAACTATCTTTGCGGCGGCGCCGCGCATTTTCGCACCGAGATTTGCCTTTGCAAAATACAGCTCCAGTATCTCTGCAACGCGGAAGTTGTTCGCGATGCTGTCGGCATTCTCGCCGACCCGCGCGGAAAGTTCCTGCGTGATACGCTCTATCTCTGCCTGCTCGCGGGATTTCAGCACGCGTATCTCGTTGTTGGCTTCCACGACGCTCATCGGCTCGATAAAGAACGTCTGCCCGGTCGCGGAAGTATCGTGCACCAGACCGGCTACCTCGTTCTTGTATTCGCTGCGCACGGGCACGACGTAACGGCCGTCGCGCATGGTTACTATCGATTCCTGAAGGAATTTCTGCGTGCTGCGGCTCTTGATGAGTTTGTCCAGCTGCTCGCGGATATTCATTCCCTGGCGCACGATACGCTTTCTTATGGAAGCAAGCTCCGGGCTTGCGGCGTCGGACATCTCCTCTTCGGAGATGATGCTTTCGGAGATGCGCTGTTCAAGGTCCTTTATCGGGTAAAGTTCGCGGAAGTATTCCGACAGGGAATTTTCCATGCTCTCGCACTGACCGAACCAGTCGCACAGCATGTTGGTTTCCCGCAGGATATCGGCGACATCGAGAAGTTCCCTGAAAGACAGCGCGGAGCCGCTTTTGCTGCGCCTGAGCGAAAAGGAAATGTCCTTTATCTTGCGGAAGCGCGGGGTGCCGAACTTCGCGGAAAGGTTGAATGCGTCGTTGGTTTTCTGCAGTTCACGGCGTATTTCTGCCTCGTCGAAGGACGGGGAAATTTTAAGCGCCTTGTCATGGCAGGTGTCGCTGTAGGTCTGTTCTGCCAGAAGTTCCAGTATTTTGTCAAGTTCTAGTTTCTTGTAGTATTTGTTCATTGTCTCACCTTTTCGTATATTCAAACGGGTACACGGATATTTACACACTTGAAATCATTATACCCCGAAATGGCGGAATTGTCAAGATTGGAACCGGCGTGAGTTTTATTCAATGGTTAAATACACCAAATATATGCGCACAGGTTTGTGCAAAATTCTATATAAAGTCCATGTAAAAATTATAATAATTGGGTATTTCACCACTTGAATAAATGGCATGGTTACTGTATAATTACTATTGCTTTGAACTAAGGAAATGATGATAGAAAAGTCCTGTGAAAGGAGAAGGATATATGGCAAAAAGTTCAACAAAGGACCTTACCACGGGTTCACCGATGAAGCTTATTCTGGGGTTCATGCTTCCGCTTTTTCTCGGAATGCTGTTCCAGCAGTTCTATAACATGGTCGATACCGCGATAGTGGGGCAGTTCCTCGGAATTCAGGCGCTTGCAGGCGTTGGTTCCACTGGTTCGATAAACTTCCTGGTGCTGGGGTTTGTGCAGGGCGTCTGCACCGGATTTGCTATTCCGGTGGCGCAGATGTTCGGCGCTAAGGACTACACCGCGATGCGCAAGTACGTTGGCAACACGATATGGATATCCGCAATATTCGCGGTGGTGCTGACTACTGTGACATGCCTGATGTGTACAAATATCCTGACATGGATGAACACCCCGGACGACTGCTTCCAGCAGGCATACGACTACATTTTCGTAATATTCCTAGGCATTCCGGTTACTTTCCTGTACAATATCCTGTCGGGAATAATCCGTTCCGTCGGCGACTCGAAAACGCCTCTCTACTTCCTGATAATCTCCAGCCTTCTGAATATCGGTCTTGACATGTTCATGATCATCGTGCTTGATATGGGAGTTATGGGCGCAAGCTGGGCAACGGTGATATCACAGCTGGTTTCCGGCGTGCTCTGCCTTATCTACATGATAAAGAAGTTCGAGATACTCCGCCTCAATAAGGAGGAACTCCGCTTCAACAAGTTCTACATAGGCAGGCTGTGCGGTGTGGGAATTCCGATGGGTCTGCAGTATTCCATCACTGCTATCGGTTCGATACTGATACAGACTGCGGTGAACGGGCTTGGCTCAACTTATGTTGCGGCAGTCACCGCGGCAAGCAAGGTCAGCCAGCTGCTGTGCTGTCCTTTTGACGCGATGGGCAGCACCATGGCGACATACGGCGGTCAGAACATCGGCGCGGGCAAGGTCGATCGCGTTAAGCGCGGTCTGTTCGACTGTTCCTGCCTGGGCGTGGGTTACTCTATCATAGGGTTCCTGATAATACTGTTCCTGGGACCGGGCATTTCAATGCTGTTCGTTAATGACACCAACGGTGGCAGTGTTGAGGAGATACTTGCGCTGGCGCAGTACTTTCTGATACGCAACGGCGCGTTTTATATTCCGCTGGCGTTCGTAAATATCGTGAGATTTCTCATACAGGGCATGGGATTTTCGCAGATCGCGATATTCGCGGGAGTTTTCGAGATGATCGCAAGAGGAGTTGTGGCGCTGGCTCTGGTGCCGGTGTTCGGTTTTGAGGCAGTGTGCTTTGCGAACCCCGCAGCGTGGATATTCGCGGATTGCTTTTTGTTCCCGCTGTTCTTCTGGTGCTACAATAAGATGAAGATACGCTTTTCGGGAAGCAAAACGCCCGAAACGGCGCAGGGCGAGCAGATGTAACATGCGACTTTTTGCCGTGTATAAAAACAACGGGGCTGTAATTGCAGCCCCGTTTAGCTTGTCGGGAGTATGGAGAAATCAGTCTCCGCTTTTTTTATGCTTCTTTTGGCAATTCATCGAACAGCCGTTGCAGTTTCCACCGCAGGAGCAGCCATTCTTCCGTGAATGCCGCACCGCAGCGACGAAGCCGGCTGCGATAAGTATTATCAGCAGGTAGCTTATCCAGTTCATACGCAGTCCCTTTCACACAAGACCGAAAAGAAGCCCCACGCTGTGCACCAGGAACGCCATCACCCATGCGATAGCGCACTGAATGAGAACCGTTGCCGCTGCTGCGCGCCTGCTTCCGAGCTCCCGCTTGACTGTAGCGATGGCAGCAACGCAGGGAGTATACAGCAGTACGAAAACCAGGAACACAACCGCGGTGAACGGTGTGAACAGCGTTGATATCTGCGAAACATCTCCCCCGAGGAGCAGCGTCAGCGTTGAAACCACGCTTTCCTTAGCGGTGAAGCCAGTCAGCAGCGCGGTCGAAGCGCGCCAGTCGCCGAAACCGAGCGGCGCGAATATCGGTGCGACAAGTCCACCCAGCATTGCAAGCAGGCTGTCCTCCGGGGACTCCACGATATTGAAGCGTGCGTCGAAAGTCTGCAGCACCCATACGACGATGGAAGCTGCGAATATCACGGTGAATGCTTTCTGGATAAAATCCTTTGCTTTTTCCCAGATAAGCTGTCCAACGCTTTTGGCGCTTGGCAGGCGGTAATTCGGCAGCTCCATCACGAACGGAACAGGTTCACCGCGGAATTTTGTTACTTTCAGCAGCAGCGCGTACAGCATTCCGCAGAGAATGCCGAAAATGTACAGCCCTATCATCGCGAGCACCCTGTACTGCGCCGGGAAAAACGCGCCTATCATCATCGTATAGATCGGCAGTTTTGCGGAGCAGCTCATGAACGGGGTGAGCAGTATCGTCATTTTCCTGTCGCGTTCACTGGAGAGCGTGCGGGTCGCCATTATCGCGGGAACTGAGCAGCCGAAGCCCACCAGCATTGGCACGAAGCTGCGGCCGGAAAGCCCCAGCTTTCGCAGCGGACGATCCATCACGAACGCAACTCTTGCCATGTAGCCTGTGTCCTCAAGGATAGACAGAAAGAAGAACAGCGTGACTATCGTCGGAAGGAAGCTCAGCACGCTCCCCACACCTGCGCATATTCCGTCCACCACAAGCGAGCGCACGACCGGGTTCACCTCGAGGAATTCCAGTCCCCTTGCTATCCAGTCGACGACGAAATCAACACCCATGCTCATAAGTTCTGAAAGCCACGCGCCGATAACGCTGAACGTCATCAGAAATACCAGCGCCATTATTCCGATAAAGCAGGGGATAGCAGTGTATTTTCCGGTCAGGAGCCTGTCTATCTGCATGCTGCGTTTGTGTTCGCGGCTTTCATGCGGGCGCACGACGGTCTTTTCGCATAGATTTTCCAGAAATGTGAAACGCATATTTGCCAGCGCCGCTTCACGGTCCATTCCGGTTTCCTGCTCCATGATATTCACGAGCTGGTCGAATGCCTGCTTTTTTTCCTCGGGAATGCTCACCTTATCCTCTATGAGCGCGTCGGCTTCAACCAGCTTTGTGGTCGCGAACCTCACGGGAAGCCCCGCTGCCTGGATATCCGGCGCAAGCAGAAGAGAAGCCGCATGTATACAGCGATGGACTGCGCCTACCTTATCCTTGGAATTCTTGCTTTCCGGGCAGAAATCCATGCGCACCGGTATTTCCCTGTATCTCGCGACATGTATCGCATGGTCGATAAGCTCGTCGATACCCTCGTTCTTTGCTGCTGAAACGGGCACAACAGGAATACCGAGTATCTCTTCCAGTTCATTTACAAGGATAGAACCACCGTTTGCGCGCACCTCGTCCATCATGTTCAGCGCGAGGACCATGGGTATGCCGAGTTCCATCAGCTGCATGGTGAGGTACATGTTACGCTCTATGTTGGAAGCGTCAACGATGTTTATTATCCCGCTGGGGTGGGTGTTCAGCAGAAAATCCCTAGTGACTATCTCCTCGCTGGAATACGGCGAGAGTGAGTATATTCCCGGCAGGTCGGTTACTGTAGCCTCCGGGTGGCTGCGTATCGTGCCGTCCTTGCGGTCGACGGTCACCCCGGGGAAGTTGCCCACATGCTGGCTGGAACCTGTCAGCTGGTTGAACAGCGTGGTTTTTCCGCAGTTCTGGTTTCCGGCGAGTGCGAAAGTGAGCGGCGCGCCCTTGGGGAGTGCGGCGCCGTCGTGCACGGTGTGGTATCCTCCGGATTTAACCAGCTCACCGACGCCGGGGTGCGGAGTGCTGCTGCGCCGCGCGCCGGTCACAGTGGCTTTTACTGGCTTGTTGTGTATCTTTTCTACTGTAACTTTTCTGGCTTCCTCAAGCCGCAGGGTGAGTTCGTATCCCCTCAGCTGAAACTGCACAGGGTCGCCCATCGGCGCAACTTTCTGCAGGGTTATTTCAGTCTGCGGGGTAAGTCCCATGTCAAGAAGATGATGCCTGAGAGCACCGCTGCCACCGACTTCGCTTATGTACGCGCTTTGTCCGGGACTGAGTTCGTCCATTGTCATATATATTATACCTCCCGGTTTTTTAGAATGCATTTTTTGTTAACTTGCTCTAACTTATTATATCATAAGTATTATAGATTGACAACATCTTTTTGAGGATTACGCAGAAAAAAGTTTACCTGGGTTTATTTCAATAAATATATTTGGCATAATATGTAATCAATTCGTTGCGGAATAATTTCAGAACCACAGGGCACAATAAACCTGCGGCGCAAAGCCGGAATTAAAATGGAGCATTACTCCAGGAGGAAAATATAATGTCTGAGAACAACCAGAACCAGAACCGTCAGAACCAGCAGGGTCAGAACCAGAACGGTCAGAACCGCCAGAACCAGAACGGTCAGAACCGCCAGAACCAGAACGGTCAGAACCAGAGATAACTGCATAAACGCAAAAACGGGAGGGTCTTTCGCGACCCTCCCAATTGCTATGTATCAATACTGGCTCCGGAATTTCGTGCGGTAATAGTAAATGCCCCAGAACAGCCCGAAAATTCCCCCCATGATATGCCCGAACTGCGAAACCGTATCCGGCGTGAATGCGTTGACGATCTCGCGCCCGAGGTAGATAGCCGCCACCAGTATCAGCGAAAGCGGTATCTCGCCCTTTTTCATGTTCGTGAATGCGCTGAGAATTATCATCATGAACACGATCCCGCTGGCACCGATGATGCCCGCGTCAAAGAATATGCAGTTTATGATTCCCGACGCGATGCCGGTCACCATTATCATGAATATCAGGTTCCCGCTGCCGTATTTTTCTTCCACCACCGGACCAACAAGCAGCATGAGCAGCATGTTGCTCGCGTAATGGCTCCACCCGGAATGCCCGAAGAAGTAAGTCACGCAGCGCACGTAAGTCATAGGGTCGAGCAGGGAAGGGTGCCCGTAGCACACCATAACATAGGTGTTCAGCCATCCCTGCGTCAGCCAGTCCAGGAACACCAGGACAAGGCAGATTCCCGCATAAGTCAGCACCACGGGGCAGTTGTACGATAATTTGAATTTCGTTTTGCTCATCGCGTTCTCCTGTCGTCATTCGGCACCGCGGAAGTAAAGCCCCCGCGTGAGCGCGCCGTTTGGTTTGCGGTCGTTAAGGTACATATCGAGCACGGGTTTCAGTTCCTGCTCGTCGGTGAATTTCAGCACAGCAAAGTCGAATGGCTCCACGGACTTCATTCTGTCGCTCATTATCAGCAGGTCGGGGTTGAGTATCTCAACGCTGCTGCCACCGCAGAGAACCGGCATCTGGTTCCCTCTGCGGTCGCAGATATGGCTGCCGCAGGTTCTTCCGCAGTCGTCGTATAGGTGCACCCTGCCGCAGGGGGCGCCTCCGCTCACAGGGCAGCGGCGCATTATCATCAGCGGGAGCCTTCCATATGCGATAATTCCCCTTGGTATCGGGGACTGTATTTCCGCTAACTGCGCGGCAGTTCCCTCAAATGAAAGCGTGACATCCTCAAAACCGAACCTGCCGCAGACCTCTGCGGAATAGCTGTTGATGACGTTCATGCGGTGTCCACCGTGAATGAGCCAGCCTTCCTCTTTCAGCAGCTGCGAGTGACCAAGGGTCTGCGCCATTGCGCGGGTGAAGCCCATTCCGTGGAGTTCACGCAGCCTGTTGCGGAGGTGTTCTTCTTCCCCCTGCAGGATGAAAGGCGGTATAACGGCGATGCGATCTTTGCCGGGTGTGTTCTCGTCCAGCAGGCGTATCGGCGCATAGATAAGCCCGAAAGGCAGTTCAAGCGCCTGCCGCAGCTGTTCTGCGGAATACACCTCGCAGCGCCATTCAAAACCGTTTTTGACGTGCGCGGGGCTTCCCGGTGAAGTGAGCGGATAGGTGCGGTAGGACGGCGTGTTTTTACGCAGCACTGCTTCGTCCAGCCTTGCGGTGAGTTCACGCCGCAGGGAATTCAGCGCGGAAGCTGGCAGGTTAAGCCCGTCGGCGACTTCAGCCGTGACCTCGCCGGGAATGAACTGCGTCCCGCCAAGCTTCGACATTCTTTCGACAACGCTTTCGGGGGTGAGGGGGGCGTTTTTTGCCGGCTGCGGGACTTCCCCGGTGACAGCCGCTGCGCAGCCCTCCGCAGAACCGGCCGCGAATGCAGGCTCCCCTGGGCGTATTTCAACGTTGATATCAGCCTTTATCCGCGGGAATTCCGCTTTGTAGAGCGCTTTGATTCCATTCAGAGCCTTTGCGGAATTTTCGACGTCCTCCTTGCTGCGGATACCCTGCATGTCGCTCATGGTACCATTGTAGTAACCGTCGGTAAGTCCACTGCGCGAGAATATCCCCGCAAGCCTGTCGTAGTCGTAAGCCTGCCCATCCAGTGCTTTTCTGCAGGCGTCCACGGAACACGCGATGTATTCGGGGCGCTTCATTCTTCCTTCTATTTTCAGGGAAGCTATGCCCATATCGTCAAGTTCACGCAGGTGATCTACCAGGGAACTGTCTTTCAGCGAGATTACGTTGTGACGGTCGCCGCAGGTGAAATCAAGACGGCAGGGCTGCGCGCACAGCCCGCGGCTGCCGCTTCTGCCGCCGAAAATACTGCTCATATAGCACTGCCCGCTGACGCACACGCACAGCGCGCCGTGCACGAACACCTCAAGTTCGATTCCGGCTTTTTCGGCGATCTCACGTATCTGTTCCCGCGAAAGCTCGCGGCCTATTACCGCGCGGGTGTAGCCCAGGGACTGCGCCGCGTTCACACCGGAAATGCTGTTCAGCGTCATCTGCGTTGAAGCATGCCGCGGCATTTCCGGACATACCCTGCGCACTATCTCAGCAGCGCCGAGGTCCTGGATTATCAGACCGTCCACACCGCATTGCGCAGCGCTTTTAACGCATTCTGTGAAGCGTTCGGTCTCGCTGTCGTAAATCAGGGTGTTGAGTGCCGCGTATACCTTTACGTTACGTCTGTGGCATTCATCACAAGCCTTTTTAAGATCCTCTACAGAAAAATTTTCGGCATTTTTGCGTGCCGAAAATTCTGACATTCCGAGATAGACTGCATCGGCGCCGGTGTTCAGCGCCGCATGCAGGTCGTCGATACCCCCCAGGGGTGCAAGAATTTCACTCATAATGTAAGCTGACCGTCCTCAAGCATTTCGTTAAGCTGGCGGTTGAGTGAAGCGTTCGTCTTTTTCAGGTCGCGGGACTCTGCGAGTGCTTCGTCAAGGCGCTTTTTCAGGGAAGCTATCTCCTGGGAAAGTTCCTCGCTGCTTTCGTTTTCCTGGCTGTCGTTTGCGGCTTTGAGCGCTGTGTTTTCGCTCTCCATCTGCGAGAACTTCACGGAAAGTTCTTCCAGCTTGTCTGCCTTTTCGCGGAGCATTGCAAGTTCCTCCTGCGTCTGCTCATTTTCGGAATGAGCCTCTTCTACGGCTTTGCGCTCCGCTTCCAGACGGTGCTCTAGTTCGGCGCATCTGTTCTTTTCAGCTGCAAGGGAGTGTTTTGCTTCCTCAAGTTCCTTGGCAGATTTTTCAGCGGCTGCAAGTTTGGTTTCGAGGTCGGCGTTTCTGCCCTTTTCAGCGGCAAGGGACTGCTTTGCTTCCTCAAGTTCCTTAGCGGATTTTTCAGCGGCTGAGAGTTTGGTTTCGAGGTCGGCAGACCTGCCCAGCGCTTCCGCAAGGGATTTCTTCACGTCGTTGAGTTCAGCGGCGCCTGCTTTCAGCTTTTCGCGGTCCTTTTCAAGGGAAGCCGCGCGCTCCTCGCTGCGACGTAGTGCTTCCTCGGTGTTTGCTGCCTTTTCAAGCTTTTCGTTGAGCTTTTTGTTTTCGTCGGTGAGGGTCGCGATTTTTTCAGTCTGCTTTCTGAGGTCGGCGTTCTGGCGCTGAAGTTCCGCTACTGCCTTTGACTGTTCCTCCGCGCGGGCTTCGCTTGTCTTGACGGACTGCGACAGCTGCGTGTTTTTCTCATCAAGGGACTTTAGGCGTACATTTGCGGCGTCGAGTTCCTTTTTGGCGTTGAGATTTTCTTCGGCGCGCTGGTTGGCTTCGCGCAGTGTCTCGGCAAGCTGTGCGTTCTTTCCCTCAAGTTCGGTGAAGTTTTTGCGGAGGACTTCAAGGGCTTCGCTGTCCTTTTTGAGTTCGGTTATAACGCCGGTCAGGCGGCGGTTCTCCTCGCTGTCCTTTGCGCCCTGTTCAGCGGCTGCGGTCATTGAAGCATTCTGCTTTGCGAGGGCGTCCTTTTCAGCGGTGGCAGCGTCAAGTTCCCCCAGGAGGTCAAGCACCGTGAACACGCATGCGTCCTCTTTGGGAGCGGGATTGTTCGGCATGAGCTTGCAGTATTCGGTTATGCGCCGGTCGGATTCCTTTGCCTGCTTCATCAGGGTGTCGGCGTCGTTGGTGCGGAGGTTGTACGGTTTTCCGCATATAGTTACGGTGACTTTTTCTTTCAGCATATCGTACCCTTTCTGAACCCCTGCGGTTCATTTTCGTTTATTTCGAAATACCGGAATTGTTCCTTGCCGGCAACATTATAGACTTAATTATATTATACAGTATCGTAAAGTTTATTGCAAGCCTTTTTTGCAAAAATACTTTCTTTTTTCTTATGTTGGTGATAACGTCTGTGCGCCCCCGTAAATTGCCGAAAAATAGCCAAAAAAAACTCTGTAAATCGTGAAATTTTATGCTAATAATGCATTGCGCACAGCGCACAATAATGTTATAATTATAATTGTACTATTATGTATAAGTGCACCATGCTGCGGCATGGATTACCAATATATTCACGGAGGAAAAGAACATGTTTGGAATGACCAAGGATATCGGTATCGATTTAGGAACTGCGAATACGCTTGTATATATGAGAGGGAAGGGCATCATTATCCGCGAGCCTTCCGTCGTTGCAGTGGATAAGAAGCTCCAGTGCGTGCGCTACGTCGGGCAGGAAGCCAAGGACGTTATCGGACGTACCCCCGGTTCCATCGTTGCAGTACGCCCGCTGAAGGACGGCGTTATCGCCGACTTTGACATGACCTCCAGCATGCTGGAGCAGTTCATCAAGAAGGCTCTCAAGGGCAGGGGAAAGGCGCGCGTTATCATCTGCATCCCCTCCGGCGTTACCGAGGTAGAGCGCCGCGCCGTTAAGGAAGCAGCGCAGAATGCCGGCGCAAAGCGCGTTTCCATCATTGAGGAGCCTATCGCTGCCGCG
>ERZ779851.736-NODE-736-length-31938-cov-10.479127_pt1 | contig 31938 bp, 29 predicted proteins | sample MGYA00511094_ERZ779851 | MGnify/ENA primary metagenome ERZ779851 (study PRJEB29588, sample SAMEA2155512) | human gut metagenome | biome: human gut; feature: human-associated habitat; material: faeces | place: Denmark | collected 2008/2010 ...
TCAACACCCAGCTTTGTCTGAAGTATGGCTGTCACAAAGCCCGAGCATATACCTGCAGCCATAGCTGCAAAAATTGATAAAAAAGGATGTCCGCTGACTGCCACTGCTGCTCCCACTGCTGCTCCCAGTGTAAAACAGCCATCAGTGGAAAGGTCACAGACATTCAGCATGGAATAACTGAGAAACAGGGCAAGAACTGTCAATGAACAGATCAGGCCAAGTTTCAGTGCGGTCTCTCCAAGAGAGAGTATAGTCGCAATAGTCACGATGATTTCCTCCAGTTTGTATTTATTTTATTACATTCAATGAACAGCAACAGAAAATATCTGCTGCTGTTCATTTTAATTCAGAAAATATATCAGTCTTTTCAACCGGCACAATGGATTCCATAAACCCAGAACTTATTCTGAATTTATTCAAAATGCTGTCCGAATATCCTTATTATTTCTCTACATCATCAAAGCTCTCTGCTGTAACGATCTCATTTACCTGTGTGCATAACGGCTCGAAATCTTTTTTAACAGTTTCAAGATCAAGTCCAAGTCCCTCGCCGAGATTGCAATGACCTACGGCTATGTCTACGTTGCACAGATCGCAATGGGCGCAAACATGATCCAGACTCTCAAGGCCATCAAGGAAGCCGAGGCTTATCCCGGCCCGTCTATCATCATTGCTTACTCTCCCTGCGAGATGCACTCGATCAAGGGCGGCATGACCAACTGCCAGTCCGAGATGAAGAAGGCTGTCGAGTGCGGCTACTGGAACCTCTTCCGCTACAATCCTGCGGCTGAGACCGGCAAGTTCACCCTCGATTCCAAGGCTCCCGCAGGCGGCTACCGCGACTTCCTCATGAACGAGGCTCGCTACAACCGTCTGACCCGTGAGTTCCCCGACCGCGCAGAGAACCTGTTCGAGCGCAACGAGGAGAATGCAAAGGCTCGCTACGAGCACCTGCAGCGTCTCATCGAGATGTACAAGTAATCAGCAAAATTTTAAATGCACAGTGCCGCCCGGCACTGTGCATTTTCTTAACTTATGGTGTACAATATGGTGTACAATATAGTTATCAATATAATACAAGGAGCGATAACCATGAGCAAAAGCTTAGTTGCATATTTTTCGCCGACGGGTTCTACCAAGGCAGTTGCGGGCACGCTGGCCGAGGCGATCGGCGCCGATCTTTTTGAGATAGTCCCCGAGGTTCCGTATAAGCCCGGCGACCTCAACTGGATGGATAAGAAGGCGCGCTCGACGATCGAAATGAACGACCCCGACGCGCGCCCGGCAATAGCAAAGCTGCCTGACGTCAGCGCTTATGACAAAATATACGTCGGCTTCCCGATCTGGTGGTATGTTGCGCCGAGGATCATAAACACCTTCCTTGAAGGCTGCGAGCTTTCCGGCAAAATGGTCATCCCCTTTGCCACCTCCGGCAGCAGCGGCATGGGCAAGACAAATTCCGTGCTCAAGCCGAGCTGCGGCGGCGCTAAGCTCTTAGAGGGCAAGGTGTTCAGACGCGGCACGTCGAAAGCAGACCTCGCCGCATGGGCCGAAAGCCTCTGATATAGCAAAAAACAGCCATGGTCAGATGACCGTGGCTGTTTACATTATTGCTAAGCTTTCTGCTTTTTCCCGAGCTTTATGTTCAAAAGGACGATCGCCGCAAGGACGAGGACTATGCCGGCGGCGCTCATTGCCGTGAGCGCTTCTTTGTATATCACAACACCGACTATCGTAGCAACGACCGGCTCGACCGAGGCCATGATAGATGCCTTTCCGTTTTCAAGCCCCTCAAGGCCGCGAGTGTACAGCAGATACGGCAAAAAGCATGTCACAAGGCCGGTGGCAAACGCAAAGCCTAAGTTGGGCGCGCTTGCGGTTATAATATTGAGGTATTCCGTTCCGCCGGTGACCGTTGCCCCGATCGTTGCAAGCAGGCAGGAATAGAAGTTGATCGTCAGGCTCGAGTAGCCGCGATTAAGGGCAAAGCGGCTGAATATGCTGTAAAGCGCATAGCATACGCCCGACGCAAGGCCGAGCAGAAGTCCGATCGGCGTTATCGTTGTTCCTCCGCCGATGCCGGATACAAGGCAGCAGCCGGCAAACGCAAGCAGCATGGCAGCGAGCTTCTGCCCCGTGAGTTTTTCTTTAAACAGCAGCGCCGAGAACAGGATAACAAAGCATGGCGCCGTGTACAGCAATATTGCCGCTGCCGACAGGCTCATGTAGTCCATGGCCTTGAAATAGCACACGCCGAACACAAAAAGCGACACGATTCCGCTGCCGAAGAATATCCATATATCCTTGAGCTTGATCTTAAAGGCCTGCCTGTCGCTTACAAGAAGGACTATTCCGAACAGAACGGCGGCAAAAATGCATCTTACGGCAATGCAGCCTATGGCCGAAACGCCCATCGAATCGAGCGTGCGGCGGAAAAAGCCCATGAAGCCCCACAGCGAGCCTGCAAGGATCACTATAACGGCAGATTTATTTTTCATCACAGCAGCCCTCCTAACCACGACACCAGCGGCACATATATTATCGGCAGCACCAGCGCCGGGAGAAGGTTCGGAACGTTCACCTTGCGGTCGGTTATGCCGATCATATTAAGTCCCATGCCGATGAATATCGCGCCGCCGACTGCGCTTATCTCGGAAACGACCTCGGCGCTGAGAATGGGCGCCAAGGCTCCGGCCAGCAATATAAGCAGCCCTTCCCATATCAAAACAGGGACGAGCGACAGCACAACACCGATGCCCATCGCCGCCGACATTGCAGCGGCTGCAACGCCGTCGATCGCCGTTTTCGTGAACAGCACGCTGTAGCTTCCGCGCAGTCCGGCATCGAGCGAGCCCATTATGGCCATTGCGCCGACCGTGAACATCACCGATGCGCTTATCACGCCGTCGGCAAATCTGCCCTCGGCAAATTTTTTGCCCTCAAACAGCTTTGCAACGCGCACTCCCATGCTGTCTATAAACTCGTCTATGCGCAACGCCTGACCGATTATCGCGCCTATCGCAAGGCACAGGACAAGGCACATCGTATCCGTCGAGCCGACTATGCCCTGCACGCCGACCGAAACTACAACAAGTCCCATCGCAGTCATAAGGCAATCGACAAGCTTATGGTTTATCTTTGACCTGAGCAACGTACCAAGCGTTCCGCCGATCAGTATACCCAGAGCATTCACAATTGCAGCGATCATTCTAAAACCTTCTTTTTCACGAATACCTCGCTTATTCTAATTATTCTGTTTACAATAGTCAACACTCATTTTTAAGTGATTGACAAAAAAATAAATGGTGTGCTATTATTGCAACTGGCAATTGAATATTCGCGGGTATGATGGAATTGGCAGACATGCGAGATTTAGGTTCTCGTGCTTCACGGCGTGCAGGTTCGACCCCTGTTACCCGCACCAAAAAGGCACTTGCTTTTTAGCAAGTGCCTCAGCGTGTCAAAAAAGTCTTTGACTTTTTTGCACGCTTCAAAAACGCCACATTTTTTGTGAAAACAGGTTTTCACGAAAAATCTCGCTACGCTCGTCAAAAAGCCTGATAAATCAGGCGTTTTTGATGGCTATTAATCCAATTTCGAGTGGGGCCTTTGCCCCCTCGAGCTCCCCTGCTGCTCTATTATCTTTCTTTTGCAGCATAGTTTTTCGACAGCCTGAGGCACTTGCTTTTTAGCAAGTGCCTTTTTACGTCTTACGTCAGTATATCAGCTTACTTTTATTCGCGGTTTTTTCCACCGGCCGGATGCTATGAACACCGAGCATATGGCGCAGCTTATGAACGGCGCAATGCTATAGGCTATCGCAATGCCGTCAAAGCCCAGCGCCGTCATGCGGCTGAACACCCACGCGAGAAGATACCGCACAAGATACGCCGATATGACCGCGCAGCAAAACGGCACCATCGTGTGTCCTGCGCCGGTGAGCGTTCCGAACATGCAGAACATGATGTTTTCAACTATGAAGCCTATCGCGAAAAAGCGCAGATAGCGTATGCCAGATTCTATGACCGCCTGCTCATCGGTGAACAGCGACAGTATCCATTCCGGGCTTAGCTCGCACAAAAGCGTTATCACCGCCGCGACTGCCGTAACGAGCATGCAGCCTGCGCCGAGAGCCTTGAGTATGCGCTCATAGGCCTTGCGCGGATAGTTCTGCGCCGTCATCGTTATCATGGCGGCCATCATCGCCTGACCGGCAAGAACGGTGAAGTTCCATATCTTCGTCACCGCTCCGGCAGCGGCCGAGGCGTTGACTCCGAAGTAGTTTATAAGTCCGCCGATGAGCATGAAGCTTGAATTTGTAAGCACCATCTGCACGACCTGCGGCGCGCACAGGCGCATAAGTGCGCCCAGCGGCTCCTGCTCGAGCGAAAAGCCGTCCCTGCCGAAGCGATAGTAGCCGAGGCGGCATACATTCCGGCTGATAAGCGCAGCGCTCGTTAGCTGACTTATCACAGTTGCGGCAGCCGCACCGGCAGCACCCATTTCGAGCACTGCGACAAAAACGAGGTCAAGAGCGATATTCTCGACCGTCGTCAGCAGCATGATCTTCATGGGAACGACGCTTTCGCCTATGCCGCGAAGCACTGCGTAAAAACAGTTGTATGTATACACGAACACCGTTCCTGCCATGCAGATATTAAGATAGCTCACGGCGCCGTCAAAGCTCTCGGCAGGCGTATTCAAAAACCGCAGAATGGGCGACGCAAAGCATATCACGACAGCCGTCAGCGCGAGCGCAACGATCATCGCAAGCGAATACATCACGCGCAGAGTCCTACCTATTGCGTCGGCGTTTCCTGCACCGAAGTTCTGCCCTATTATCGCAGCGGCGCCGTTTGTGATCGCAACTATCACGACGAGCACAACGGTCGTTATCTGTCCGCCGATGCTCACCGCGCTCATGCCTGCCGCGCCGACAAAGTGGCCGATGATGACCATGTCGGCGACGTTATACACGGCCTGCATGAGGTTAATTATTATGATCGGAACGGCAAAAGCAATGAGCTTTTTTCCCGGAGAGCCGACCGTCAGATTTCCACGTTCACTTATGTTCATTTTTGATCGGCTTTCTTATAACGGCGCTGCCGTGCAGGTCGCATACCGGCATGGGCAGCAGATCATTTTCGGCGCAGAACTCATCGACGGCATGCCTTACGCCGCCAAACTGAGTGCTGTAAACATCATGTATCATCAGCGCTCCGCCCGGAGAAAGCCGCTCCCAGAACAGCGGCAGAGCCGCGGCCGTCGGCGCATAGAGATCGGCATCGATCGAGACGAAGGCAAAGCGCCGTTTTTCGCATCCGCGGAATGTGGCCGGAAAGAAGCCCTTGTGGAAAACCGCACGCTCTCTGTACAAGAGCTTTTTATCCACAATGTCCTTTGCCGTTTCCGAAAAGTCGCCGACGCGCGCTGCGGAGTAGCCGTTTTGCCTTTCGATATCAACATCGGCGGCGCAGAAGCCCTCGAAGGTGTCAAACAGATGTATCGTTCTGTCGGAAAACGCCGCGTTTATCTGAACGGCGAAGTCTCCTCGGAAAACGCCAAGCTCGGCAACGTCGCCCGGCACGGCGAGGGCATTTATCTGCTCGGCAATAAGGCGCATCTGCGCGCTTCTTGCGTCGAAGGTTTTAAGCAGAGCCGGGCTTATTATCTCGCCGTCATAACCGAGCGCGTCAAGCTGACTGCACATCTGTGCTGCGCGCTCATCATCCAGAACGCATATGCAAACGGCATCCGGGTCGAAAAGCAGTGCGTCGCGCGGAGATACTATCGGTATTCCGGCAAGCTCGCCGCCCCACTTTTCCTCGGAGTTATCCGCAAAGCAGCACGCACCGCAGCCCGTGCCGAGCAGGCGCGATACCATGGCTCCGATCTGCCCTGCTCCGAAAAGCGCGACCGTTTTCATGTCGAGGCCTCCTTTGCCGAGGAAACGATCAGCTCGCGTGCCTTGTCGCGCATAAGCTGCTCGCGCAGGGGCTGAGGCTCCACAACGGCCATGACATTCTCAAGCTCAAGTCCGGTCGCCTCGGCGATATCGCGCATAAGCGAGGCAAGCTCGGCTTCGCTTACGCTGATCTTTTCCGCCTGTGCAACGGCGTTGAGCAGCAGGTCAAAGCGCGCTGCGTCCTCTGCGCGTTTCGTGTTGTCCTTGCGCCACATCTCCTCGGTCTGATTGATCGTTCCGAGATACGCCGCAAAGGCCTCGTTTATCTTTTCGTCGTCGGTCATGGCGCGCTTTTTCGTGCCGCGCTCGGAAATGATACTTTCCAGCATTTCATCAAAGCTGCGCGGCACTATGCGATAGTGCTCGACAAGCTCGCGAATAAGCTCGTGCAGCTTTGCCGGAGACACTTCGCGGTTATCGCCCGACACGGTTTGCAGCATAACGTCCAGTGCCTCGGCCTGGACCTGAGCGCGCGAGCGAGTTACGTCCGACTGCTTGTATGCCTCGTCGAGAATGGCCGTGAAATCTGCAAGCACATTGTATATAGGATCCTGCGCAACTCGCATTTTGTCGCCGGCCAGGATCGCTTCGAGCTTCTGCTTTACCATGCTCTCCGGCACTTCGGCCTGCATATTGGTGCACGCTGCCGTCAGAACGGCTGCGGTGAACGCCTCCTCGTCGTCGCGCTTTGCGTTGACCTCAAGCTCCTTATATTCTCCGAGCTTCACCTCGGGATATACGCCGCACACGACCGTGAAGTCCGCTCCGCCGCCCGTGAGCCATGTCACGGCCGTAAGCTGAGGGCGGCCCACGGTGCGTATGCCGTTTTCCGAGAGGTACCGACTGTAGAGCCTCGGCACGCAGATATCCAGCGCCTCGTCAAAAAGCGCGGTCTGGCCGTAAAGCTCCTCTATCTTCTCGCGCGGAGCAAGTCCTGCCGCAAAGCCCGGAACGGCATAATGCTCTGTGTCGTTCATGTATGCCTTGTCAAGAGCCTTGGCAAACTCGCCGCGCTCAATGCGCAAAGTAAGTGTAAGAGTGTTGTTTTCGCAAACAGAAGATATAACAGTCATTGTTCGTACCTCCAAGTTAAATAAAGCTTATGCTTCGGCAGGAATGCCGAGTATTTTTTTGGTCAGCGGAAGGCCGGTGAATAAGCCGAGCAGCGCGGACAGATAGACAGTCAGCAGCGCCAGCAGATAGCACGACCACCACGCGGCAAGGAAATGAGGCCCGATGCCGGCGTTTATCGCCGTCATCAGCAGCGTCATGACCGTTCCGACGATAAACGAAAGCACTATTGTCGAAACGATCGTGAACACGGGCGTGTTCGGCTTGAGCTTAAACAGCGACGCAAATTTTGCGCCCAATGAGACGACCGGCAGAACGAACACGAGGATCGTGCTCACCGGAAACGCTATTGCAAAGCCGGAAAAGAACGTTCCCCAGGTCAAAAATCCGTTCAGCGCCGGCAGGACCGCGCTCAGTGCGATGTTGATTATAAGCGATACCCAAATGTTAAGTATTACGTCGAATTTTGTGAGTTTCTTCATATCGATTTCCCTCCAAATTATTTGCATTCGGGGTACAAGGATATGGGAGTGAATGCCCTCCCGTGGTTATCGGTACAGCATTGATATTAAATAAATCTGCTTAGAAAACGGTCTTTTCCTCGCTTCCGTCGGCGGTAATTACCGAGCGGATAACGAGCACGTCGGCATGCTTTGCCTTGAATGCGGCAATGCCTGCGTCAAGTGATGCCTTTGTTTCCTCGTCCGCGCAGACAGCGCCGAGCTCGAGCATGTCCGCATTGCTTTCGAGCATCTCTTCAAGCTTGTGCTGCACGCACTCTGCGCAGAGCTTACCGTCGGTGCACCACGATGCGACGACGACCTTGCCGCCCTTATGGGCATTTTCAACGTTGGAGATCGCCGCGTCAAGCTCGTCATACCACTCGACCGTTATGATATCGCCTGCGCCGGAATCGATCGCCAGATTGTTCAGGCGGCTGTGATACATGCAGGTCGTCGGGTGTGCGCCGCCGATGCGCTTGTCGCGGAAGGTGTACATCAGCACCTTGTCGCCCAGAGCCTTGCGAACCTCGGCGATAGTCTCGGGCATGATAACAAAGCGGATCTCGAACACGTCATCGTAGTTGTCGATCCTCCACTCGACCGCAGCGAAGCTGTCGTCGTTTGCAAGAGCCTCGGCGCGCGCAAGAATGTCGGCCTTGGAATGCTCGTTGATAACGGCGATCTTATCACCGGGCTTGATGCTGTGGTTTCTGATCTGAATTTCTTTCATTTCTTTCACCTCTTGAATATTTTTGTCGGAGTTTGCTCTTCTAAAAACGGACAGAACGTTTCTGCCGTATTTGAATTCAAATGAAATTTCGTCCATGCATTTTTGCGTAATGCTGTCCGGAGCCTTGGGGCAGGGGTTAAAAAGCGCGCCCAGATGCATAAACTGCACGCAGCAGCCCTTTGCGCTTTTTTCCGCGCTAACTATGACCGAGCCGTTTGCGTCGGCAGCGCATATCGCGCTTATTATCTCCCCGGCCGAGCCGAGCAGCGCCTCGGAGTCTGCTGCTGAAACATGCAGCGCCTTGAGCGCGGTTTTAATATACTCCAGCGTTTTTTCAACGCAGCCGGGGGCGGTGCTGATATTAAGCTTATCCATAGTTCTCCTTTACTTTATGACGACGACCTTGCCGCCGTCCTTGAAATCCACGTATTCCGCGTGACCGTCAAGCAGCGTCTTTGCGTCGGCATCCGCACAGCTGCGCCCGATCATCAGGTTTTCGTACATCCGGGCGATAAGCTCAAGGCGCGCAATATCCTGAGGATAGCACTGGATAAGCGGCATGCGGCTGACCGCGCCGAAGCGATTGATCTTATACGTCAGGTGCGGAAGCATCGCAAGCTCTGCAAGCGACAGCTCGCGCGGATTTCCGTACACTATGTTTTCGCCGTTTTTAAGCTCCTCGGGCAGCGGATGGAACACCTTGCTTTCCTCTCCGTCGGTGTATTCAACGCCCATTATCTGCTGCAGGCGGCCGAATTCGGCGCTTATAAACGCCTCCTTCTCTTCCGCAATGATCGGAAGCAGAAGCTTTTTCTGAAGCGCAAGCAGCTTCTCTGCATCCGCGCATTGCGCCGCACTTTCATACTGCCGGTAAATTTCGCTCATGCCATGCTCCTTTCACACTGTCCACTGGATCTCATCCATGCGTTTTATGATCTCCTGCTGCCGCTGGTCAAATTGCAGCTGCTTATTGTGCATGTAATACCTATCGCAGCCGTAGCGGCCGATAAACCGCGCGGAATAGTAGTTTGCCGTAAGCTCTGTTACGAATATCAATATCTCGTCGCCGTCGGCAAAGGCTTTTTCGCAGAACGAAAACACGTTTTCAAGCGCTCTGCCGCCGTCGGCTGCAAGACCTTTAAGCTCCGCGACCTTTTGCGCAAAGCTCTCGCGCACAACGGAAAACTCGTCTTTCTGCGCACTGCCAGATTGCATGACCGCCGCGCGGAACTCCTCAAGATATTCGAGCATAAACCGCGTTTCGCGCTGCGCCTGCGGCGATATTGAGGACGACTGCTTTCCGCGCTCGAGCTTTTCGCGCTCGGCCTCGATCATCTCGCTTAATAAAGCCGCTGCGCCGCTTACGTCTTTCAGCTTTTCCTTGAGCGTTTTCAGCTGCCCGGTGACGAGGTCAAGGATGTTTTCCCTTTCGCACACCGTGCGGAGCTGAGCCGTCACGCTGTCGAATATAAGGCCGAGAAGGCTCAGGCGCTCGTCCATGGAGGCGCGCTCGGCGCGCAGCACTATGCTCTCGCTCACGGTTCCGTCGAGGATCTTTTCCACCTGGTAGTCGCTTCTGTATTTATTGAACAGATCGTAGTAGATCGCAAAATCCTTGCTTATGCGCGCATCCTGAAGGTACTGGCAGATAAGCTGCTCATCCACGGCAAGGCCGTTTTCCTCATAGAGCTTTATCATTTCCGAAAGATCGTCCCAGCCGCGAGCCGTGACAAAATGCTTGCCGTCGGCGGCGTTTTCGATCTTGTAAAAATCCTTCTTGCGCGCGGCAAGATAGGTCATGACCGATGCGTGAACGCCTTTTTTATAGGCATATTCCTTCCATGTTTCATAGTCCGGCTCTATCTCGATGCGCTTTAATCTGTCGAGCGTGACGATATCGAAATCGCGCACGGATTTGTTGTACTCGGGCGGATTTCCTGCCGTTACGAGTATCCAGCCGGACGGAACGCGGTGCTGGCCGAACACCTTGTACTGCAAAAATTGCAGCATGCACGGCGCGAGAGTTTCGGACACGCAGTTTATCTCGTCAAGGAAAAGTATTCCCTCGGTCTTGCCGGTATCGCGCATGAGGTCGTACACCGAGCCGATGATCTCGCTCATTGTGTACTCGGACACCTGATAGCTTTTTCCGCCGTATTCCTTTTCCGTGATATACGGCAGACCGAGCGCGCTCTGGCGCGTGTGATGGGTCATGGAATACGACACGAGTCCCACGCCAAGTTCGGCCGCTATCTGCTCCATGATAGCCGTTTTGCCTATGCCAGGAGGGCCTATCATAAATACCGGGCGCTGCTTTTCTATCGGTATGCGGTAGCCGCCGAACTCGTCCTTTGAAAAGTACGCAGTCATGGCAGATTTTATCTGCTGCTTTGCCTGTGCAATATTCAAGTTTGTCCCTCCTCAGATGTCATATTTATCGAACATATCCTCGCTGCTTAGGTTTTTTCCGTAATCGAGCAGAAGCGCAACTATCTCCATTGCCCGGGCCGTCTGCGCCTTTTCGAGCGCGGCAAGGTAGCTTTCCCTGTCGATAAGCGCATTTTCGGTGAAAAAGCGCACGGCGTCGGGCATATTGCGGTCTATAACTGCGCTCAGCAGCATTTGAGCGTTCTCGCTTACCCAGCCTCTGTACGCCGCGTCCGCCGAGGCGCTGTACTCCTTCCACGCGCGGCAGAAGCCGATCACCGCCGAAACGCGATCCTCGCGGCGGTCAAACTGCTCGGGCAGCATGCCCGGCGCCGTTATCGACTGCAAGGCCTCGCAGCCGTCAAGGGCGCCCGGCGGAAGCTCGCTTATGCTTTTCGGCAGGCGCAGCTCGCGCAGCAGCCTGCAATCGCGAAACGCATTTGCTCCGATCTTTTCCACCGTGTCCGGTACGGTCAGGAACAGTATCCTCTTATTTTCTCTGAACGCACCCGGCGCTATTGCCGAAGCCTTATCCGGCACGGTAATGCTGCTCCCGTCGCCGATATATCCGCAGCAGACGTAGCCTATCATAACAAAGCCGTCTTTTTCGGCAAGCGCCGCACAGCCGGAAAACGCCGCGGCTCCGATATCCTCAATACCGCCGGGCAGGCTGATCTCTCTCAGCTTGCCGCATCGGGCAAAGGCCTCTGCCCCAATAATTTTCACGCTTTCGGGGATAAAAGCGCTCACAAGCTCGCCGTCGCCCATAAACGCCATTGCGTCAAGCTCCGTAACTCCGTCCGGTATCCGCACGCTCTCAAGCGCCGTGCAGCCGCCGAACGCGCGCCGGCCGATCGTTTGTATGCCGCTGCCTATCGACAGCTCCTTGAGCGCCGCGCAGGCAAAGAGCGTGTCCGCCGGCACTGTCTTTATGCTCCCCGGAATGTCCATTCGCTCAAGCGAGCGGCAGCCGGAGAACACACTTTCTCCCATGCTGTGAACGCTTTGCGGTATGCGCGCCGAGGTCATGTATCTTGCGCCGGCAAAGGCGCGGTTTTCTATCTCTTCGACCCCGTCGGGAAGGTCGGCGCTTTCAAGGCTTATGCAGCTGTAAAAAGCATCGGTCCCTATTTTTTTAAGCCCGTCCGGGAAGTCCATGCTCTGAAGATTTTCGCAGCCGGAAAAAGCTCTTTCGCCTATATCGGCAACGCTTCCGCGCAGCTGCACCCGGCGAATGTTATTGCTGCCGAAAAACGCCCAGCCGGGAAAGCGCTTGAGGCTTGCCGGAAACGAAACGGTCTGAAGCGAGCGGCAGCTTGCAAACACGCCGTTTTCTATTATCTCAACACCGTCCTCAAACTCCGCGACGGCAAGCCGTCCGCAGCCCTTGAAGCAGTGCCAGCCTATACGGCGCACGCCGGACGGAATGCGTATCTGCGTCAGTGCCGAGCAGTCGGAAAACGCCCTCCAGCCGATATCGCGCACGCTCTGCGGAATGCTCACGCGGCTCAGCAGCACGCGCTCGTTGAAAGCGTCGGCCGTTATCGAGACCGTGCCCTCAGGTATATCCGCCTCGCGGATATTGCGCCGCGCCTTGAACAGGCATTTTCCCAGGAAAAGAAAATCGTCCTTCCACTGCACTTCGTTTTCGTTATAGTATTTGTAAAACGGCGTTCCTGCGAAAACATCCTGGCCGATGTATTTTATGCTTTCGGGCGCATGCACGCTCTCAAGCCGCGCGCACCACTGAAACGCCTCGTTTTCAATGCGCTTTAAGCCCTCTGGAAGCGTGACGGAGCACATATCGCGGCAGTCGCGGAACGCACCCTCGGCGATCACCTCAACGCCGTCGGGGATCGTTACCTCGTCCTCGCTTCCGCGATATCGGATAAGCTTTCGTCCGATGATCTCAAACTTTTCCATATCATCACCTGTCGGGCAGCTGCTCAATGTCGCTGTCGGTCATGCGTATTCTTATCGCCCACGGCGGCGTATCGGGTATTTCCCTGCCGTTATCGAGGAAAACGAACGCCGTTTCGTATTCCGGCGGCATCGGCGGAAACGTGCCGTAGCCGTCGGTAAAATAAATGATACCCTTGAGGTTTGTAAATTCATGCTGCTTTATGAGCATATCCACATGCTCAAACACCGGGCGAAAATCCGTTCCGCCGAAGCCCTTTAAGGTCATTTTCGCCATATATGCGTCAAATTCGTCCTGATCCCGGATCTTCGCATCCTCCTCGACTTTCGCGCCGCACTGGATGATGTGGACATTTACCTTTGTGAAAAAGCTCTCGGTCTGCTTGAGGATATTCCATGTTTTCGTAACAAAGCTGTGTATAAGCTCGCCTGCGACCGATTCGGAGGTGTCAAGCGCGATAACAAACTCGCGCACGAGCTTTACTTCCTTGTACTCAAGCGGCTCGATAAGCGGCATTCGCTTATAAAGCTTCATTCCGTAGGTGTAGAAAATGTAGTCAAACTCATCGTCGTTTATCTGCATATTCTCGCCCAGCATCGCAAAGCGGCGCAAAAAGGCTGCGTAGTCTATCTTCTCTCGGTTCACTTCGCCGATCGCCGACACGAAGTCGCCCGTATTCTCGCCGTAGGAATTTGCGCTCGTGTCAAGATCGACGCGGATGCGCTCGCTTATCTCCTTCCACATCTGCTCGGTCTCCTGCGGAGTCATAGCAGGTCTGTCGCCGGGGTTTTCGTTTGCCTGCCCCGTCATGCCTTCGTTATCTCCGCTGTCCCTGCGCTCACCGGTGTCGCTTCCGCCGGACGTCCGGCGCTCTTCGCTCTCTCCGTCCTCGGGCGGAGTAAACTCGTCCTCTCCGCTCATGTCGCCAAGCTCGGATGCGCTGTCGGCGCCGTTCTGCGTCTTATCCCGGCTCTCGCCTCGATCGCCGCCGGAGCCTGCTTCGGGCTGTCTGTGCCATATGCGGTGATCGTCGGCGTAGAAATATTCCCGTATGCGTCCGATCTCCTGCGGCGGCAGATCCTGCTCGACAAGATAGCGGTATATTCGCTCGGCCGTAAGGCGCGGCATTTGCTCCTTGAGCTTATCGGTAAGCCATGACTGCTTTTCCTGCCGCTCGGCGTAAAGCGATTTTATGCCAAGCCCGGTTATCAGGTGCTCAACGGCTATATCGCACGCAAGATCCCAAAGCTCGCCGTTGAGCTTTTCGCCCACGAACAGGTGGCGAAAAATGCAGTGGAGCGTCAGGTGCATATAGTCGCGGCAGACAAGCTGCGGCGAGGTTTTGAAAAGCCTGCATATGTGGATGGAGTTATAGTAAAGAAACTTGCCGTCGGTGGCCATTTCGGGCGTCACGGTCTCGTCGCCGGGAACAAAACGCACCAGCGCGCTTTCAAGAAAGCGCATGTGGATAAGCAGCGTGCTGCGCGTAAGGCGCAGGATCTCGCGCGCAAGCTCACGCACCGCCTGCGCATCCTGCTTATCCTTATGGTAATCGGTGCGAGCGGAGTAGCCGTGGGTTTTCATCAGCTGCGCCGTGCTCACATCGCGTCGTGTCATGCCCGACATTTCACAACTCCTTATTTGCAAATCAAAATCCTGCTTTCCGAAGTACGCACGGTCTGTGTATTTCGGAAAACACCATTTTTCATCAGGAAGCCGCATAACGCGGCTTCCCGATATGCTTTTGCTTATTTCAGACTGAATTTTAGTTTCTCTCAGGAAGCGGAGGCATATTGGCAAACTTCTCGGGCAGATCCTCTGCACCGAACTCGGTTTTGCCGGTTTTCTTATGCTCCTGAAGTGCGCGCCAGAGCTTCTCGGGAGTGATGGGCAGCTCCTTGAGCGTAAGGCCGGTAGCATAGTTTATTGCATTGCCGATAGCCGAGCCGACAGGTGCGGTCGAGCCTTCGCCGGCTTCCTTTGCGCCGAACGGACCCTCGGGGTCGTACTCCGAGCAGATAAAGGTCTTGATCTTCGGCATATCCAGCGCCGTGGGGAAGTGATAGTCGCGGAACGACGGATTGAGGTGCTTGCCGTTTTTGTCGTATACGCACTCCTCATAGCAGGTGAAGCCGAAGCCGAGGAGGACAGAGCCTTCGATCTGGCCTTCAACGGCGCGGATGTTCAGCGGACGGCCGCAGTCATGGCCGAATGCGAAGTCGTCGAGCGTGACTGCGCCGGTCTCCATATCGACGGTGACCTTTGCCGCGGATGCGGAGAACGAATACGCGGTTGCGTAGTTGCCGACGTTCTTGACGTAGATATCCTTATCGCCCTCGTGAGCAAACGAACCGACGCCGGTTACGCAGCGGCCGAAGTTTTTCTCCTCATAGCCGAAGCAGGCTTCATTGAAGGAAATGTTCTTTTCGGGGTCGCCCTTTATGAACACGCGGTGGTCCTTCATCATTATATCCTGCGGCTTGCAGCCCCACTCCTGTGCCCAGTGGGAAAGGAGCTTGAACTTTGCGTCGCCAACTGCGCGGCGGCATGCATTACCGCCGAGGAAGGTAACGCGCGATCCGAAGGAGCCTGCATCCCAAGGCGTTGCGGTCGTATCGGACTGGATGAGCTTTACCTCGTCCATGCGCAGACCCAGCTCTTCGGCGGCGATCATCGTCATTACGGTGTCGCAGCCCTGGCCGATGTCGTTAGCGCCGGAAAACACGACGGCGTAGCCCTCGCGGTTGAGGCGAACGATCGTTGTTGACGAGCAGTAGTGCGGCGTTACGAGAACCGGGAAGCCGGTACCGGACATGAAGCCCGAGCCGGAAAGGCCGACGCCTTCGCCGCTGCCGAGAGGATAGCGGTCTCTGTGCTCCCAGTCGATGTAGTCGGCGACTGCGGTAAGGCACTCGTCGAACTTGCAGCTTGTAAACTCCAGACCCGTGGGGCCGGTGTAGTAAGGCGTGATCTCGTTTTCGCGTCTGAGCTCGAGCGGATCGATGCCGAGCGAATTTGCGACCTCGTCCATGTGGATCTCATGCGCAAAGTGTACCTGGCAGGCCGAGTAGCCGCGCATTGCGCCGGATGCCGGATGGTTGGTGTAAGGACGGCGTGCGTTCATGTCGATATTCTCGACCTTATACGGGAAGGTTGCGCAGATAAGCGAAAGGGTGTTTGCAGCGATACCGGAGCCGCCGTATGCGCCGCCGTCGAGGATGTGCTTGCAGCGCTTTGCAAGAAGCTTGCCTTCCTTGGTGAACGCAGACTCGATCTCGAAGGATATCGGGTGACGGGTACGAGTGCACATGAACACCTCGTCGCGCTTGAGGATGCACTTTACGGGGTGGCCGGTCATCTTGGAGAACAGGCAGGGGCACAGCTCGTGGGCGAAAACGTCCAGCTTGCCGCCGAAGCCGCCGCCGAGCATGGGCTTTATTACGCGAACCTGACTCTCGGGTACTCCGAGGCCCCATGCGATCCAGTAACGGCTGACGTATGCGCCCTGGGTGGTCGTCCACACGGTCCACTCGCCGTTTTCGTACTTTGCGACTGCGCCGTGAGGCTCGATCGCCGCATGCACCATCTCCTGGGTGCGGTAGTAGTGCTTATCGGTGTAGTAGGCCTCGGCAAACGCCTTGTCGGGATCGCCGGCCTTCATGGTGGTGAATATAGAAAGGTTGCTCGTTCCGGGATAGTGTATCGCCGGAGCGTCGGGCTGCATGGAGTAGAACGGATCGAGCACCGGCTCGAGCGGCTCATACTCGACCTTTACGAGGCTTGCGGCATAAGTCGCGATCTCCTCGGTGGTCGCGCAGACGGCGGCGACCTCGTCGCCTACCATGCGCACCTTTTTGCGGCACAGAGGCTCTTTATCGGCCAGCTCCTTGAACGCCTCGGGGTTGCCGAGGTTGTGACCCTCGGGGAAGTCTGCGCCGGTCAGAACGCCCTTGACGCCGGGCACCTTCAGTGCCTCGGAAAAGTCGATGCTCTTAATAAGCGCATGCGCGTAGGGGGAGTGGACGAGCTTGCAGTAGTACATGCCGGGCAGATACACGTCATCGGTGTAGACCGCGGTGCCGGTGACCTTGGCTTCGGCATCGATGCGGATATAGGCATTGCCCTTGCCTGCCAGCTCATAGTCCTCGGGTTTCTTATATACGCTCTCGATATCGGCGTAGTATTCTTTGGACATTATCGCCATTATGCTTTAGCCTCCTTTGCCTTTGCCAGCTTCTTTGCGGCACAGTCTATAGCTTCGACGATCTTGGCATAGCCGGTGCAGCGGCACAGGTTGCCTGCGATGCCGTCGCGTATTTCCTCTTCGGTGGGGTTGGGTTTTTCGTTGAGCAGGCTGAGCGCGGACATGATCATGCCGGGGGTGCAGAAGCCGCACTGCAGCGCCCATTTATCCATGAACTCCTGCTGTACGGGGTGCAGCACGCCGTTTTTGCGCACGCCCTCGATGGTGGTTATCTCGTGGCCGTCGGCCTCAACTGCCAGCATAATGCAGGAGGGAACCGCTCTGCCGTCAAGCAGGATGGTGCAAGCGCCGCATTCGCCTTCTTCGCAGCCGCGCTTTGTGCCGGTCAGGTGCATTTCCTTGCGCAGGAAATCAACCATGGTCATGTTAACGGGAGCAAGTGCTTCCACAGGATCTCCGTTAAGGGTAAAATGTATGATCTTATTCATATAGCGGCCTCCTTTCTCAAGCTTTCATGGTCTCAATGGCCTTGTTTACGGCGCGCTTTGTGTAAACGCGGATCATATCATGGCGATACTCTGCCGAAGCACGCAGAGAGGAACGGGGGTTCATCTCGTCGGCTGCCTGGACTGCGGCCTTCTCGAGCAGCTCCTCGGTAAGCTCATTGCCGATGAGCATCTGCTCTGCCTTCTTCGCACGCACGATGGTAACGTCGCCGCCGGCGACCGCTATGCGGCAGTCGGCAACCTTTTTTCCGTCCATCTTGACCCATGCGGCAACGCCGACTATGGCAAGGTCCATTGCCTTACGCACCGAATGCTTGAAATAAGCCGAGCCCTCGCCGGATTTAAGCTCGGGAATGAATATCTCGGTCACAAGCTCGCCCTTGCTCTTATCGGCGGCGATCTTCTTGAAGCCGGGCCAGAAATCGTCCATTGCGACCTCGCGGATGCCGTTTTCCGCACTGTAGATCTTGACTTTTGCGTTCATTGCCAGCAGGATCGAGCCACAGTCGCCGGTAGGAGATGCGTTGCATATGCTGCCGACCATGGTGCCCTTGCGGCGCACCTGATTGGAGCCGACATAGTGCGCTGCCTGCGCCACTGCCGGCATTTTGTCGAGCACTACGGGAGACGACTGAATGTCGAACAGCTTGGTGTTCGCACCGACGTACAGGCCTTCGCCCTCGACGAATTCAAGTCTCGTCTGTTCCGGAACGCTCTTGAGGTCGATAACGGTTTTCATGCCGCGCGACACGAACTTGGGGATCTGCAGGATAACATCGGTACCACCGCTCATTACGACACATTCGCTGCCCATGGAAACCATCAGCTTGGATGCTTCCTCATATGACTTGGCAGCAATGTAGTCAAATTCAGGTAATGCCATTTCATTTCCTCCTTATGTTTTTTTATTCGGTTTGAGTTTCTTTTGCTTGCCTCGTTCATTTTTTCACGAAGGCGGAGGAAAAGCAATGCGCATAAGCAAACGCAGGCGCAAATGCACCTGCGTTTATACAAAAAAATTTTTCTGTTTTGTCAGTTTATTCATCAAGAAGCTCCTGATGACGCCGCAAGGAGTCGATCGAGCGGACACAGTAAAAGCCGTTTATGTTCTCAACAAGGCCCATATCGCGCAGTCTGCGCATTGCGCGCACTGCCGTTGCGCGGTTAACGCCCATCATGGCCGCCAGCGATTGCAGACTGATATTTTTTTGAATGAGCACCTTGCCGTCATACGGAACGCCGTAGCGCTCTGAAAAGCACAAAAGCGTATCGCACAGGCGCCACGCGGCGCTGTGATTTCGCTCCTTGCGCAGCTCCTCCATCGCCTCAAGAAACTTATTGGATACCGAAAACAGCAGCACATTTAAAAGCTGCGGATCGTTTTTCATCGCCTCGGTAAGCTGCGTTTTTGTCACGCATATAAGCTCCGTTTTCTCCAAAGCCTTGAAGTTTACGGTAGCCGGGCGGTCAAGCATCATGTTTGCCTCGCCTATCATTGTGTTTTTATCGAGGATGTAGTAAATAAGCTCATTGCCGTTTGCCTGCTCCTCATACGCAACGACAAGGCCGCTTTTGACGACATAAAACCTATCGGGTATCTCGTCATAGCGGAAAAGGATCTGATTTTTTTCAAACGTTACGGCGCTGCCTATGCGCTCCCAATACGCAATGCCCAGGCCGCCGCGGCTGCTCGCCACCGGCACGCCGGAGCTGTACATTGTTTCCCAGAACTGAAGGTCATTTGATGATAAACGAGGGATCATTTTTCTATCGCTCCTTTCGATCGGGACTATGTTATTATGGACTATGTTATTATATAGACATAGTAGCATCTAACGTCAAAAATTGCAAGAAACTTCGGTGCGAACATGATGTTAAGATTTTTACACGCATCATTTGCTAATATAGTTGACAGCACTATATAATATACGTTATTATGTCGCCAACGCACAAATGAGGCATTTGTGCGAAAAAACTTGACAAAGGAGCAATGTTATGCCTATCATTCATGTAACCGTAACTAAGAAACTTCCGGCTGACGTTAAGGCCGACCTCATGGAATATTTTGCAGAGCAGATATGTGCCAACACATCTACTCTGTCGAAGAACATTTATGTTTACATACATGAGATGGACAAGGAAAACGTGCGAAAGCTTGCTCCAACCGTTCTTATCGACTGGACGATGATGCCCGACCGCACTGACGCTGTCAAGAGGCCTATCATGGCAGCAATGACGGATAAGCTCGCGCAGGTCTGCGGCGAGGAATACCGGCAGGAGATCGTTATCATCTTCAACGACATTCCGCTTGCCGGCGCTATGCTCGGCGGCGAAACACGGTCGGAAAATCCTTCGAAGTGAATTAATTATGTTACGGCAGCCGGTCGATCGGCTGCCGTTTTTTATCAGGAGTTATTCTTATGGCGAATTTTATCGAGATAAGCGATTTTGCGGCGCCGGAGCTTGACGTTTATGCGCGGCTTACGGAAAATCAGCTTCTGTGCAGACGCGATCCGGAAAACGCAATGTTCATCGCCGAAAGCCCCATGGTCATCGAGCGCGCACTGGATGCAGGCTGCGTGCCGCTGTCGTTTCTTATGGGAACAAAGCACGCCGAGGGTAAGGCGAGAGACATTCTCGCACGGTGTCCGGAGGATATTAACGTCTACACGGCAGAGCTTGAGGTGCTGACTCAACTCACCGGTTTTCACTTAACGCGCGGAATGCTGTGCGCAATGCTCAGGCCAAAGCTGCGCAAAGTGGAAGACGTATGCTGCGGTGCACGGCGCATAGCCGTGCTCGAAAATGTGATGAATCCGACCAACATCGGCGCAATTTTCCGCTCGGCCGCGGCGCTGGGCATGGACGCCGTGCTCCTAACTGCCGAGGGCAGCGATCCGCTGTATCGCCGCGCTGTGCGAGTGAGCATGGGAACGGTGTTCCAGGTTCCGTGGACGTATCTCGGCGAAGACTGGATGGGACAGCTAAATTCGCTCGGCTTCAAGACGGCCGCAATGGCGCTTACCGATAAGTCACTTCCGATATACGATCCCGCCCCGTCAAAGGAGCCGAAGCTTGCCGTAGTGCTTGGCACAGAGGGCGACGGACTTGCGTCGGAAACCGTAGCCGGCTGCGACTACACTCTGCGCATACCGATGTCGCACGGCGTTGACTCGCTGAACGTCGCCGCTGCCAGCGCCGTTGCGTTTTATCAGCTCGGCGTGATGCACAAATTATAAATAATTTATCCGACCCTGCGCCAAATCAGCTGCAAGGTCGGATAGTTATAAATTCAATTTTTCGCATAAGAACTGCGCTTAGCCGAGAGCGTTGGTAAGCTTATTTACAAAAAGCGTGAAGCCAATGGCAAACGCAACTGCCAGCACGCCGAAAATCGCCTCGCTTCCTGTCATAACTGCCATGCAGTAGCTCGAAACGACTGCGCCTACGAGACATACGATAACTGCGAGCGCAAAAAGTGTGGTCTTTTTCATAACTATTCCTCCGATATAATCTAAAATATTATTTTCAGAAGATCTCAATTATATTCGGGCCCTGAATAGTGCTTGATTTCTTACTGTCTGTATTGTAGAATATATCGCAAGAAAAGTAAAGCTGTTGATCGTTATGGCAGCTTTAAGTATTGCTTAAAGGAGGATCGGCATGGAAACTGCACGGTGCAGAGCATTTTTGGCTGCGGCCGATACCGGTAGCTTTTCAAAGGCCGCCGAGCTTTTGAGCTACACTCCCTCGGGAGTGAGTCAGCTTGTCAGCGCGCTCGAGGCGGATATAGGCTATCCCCTGCTGCGGCGCACAAACAAGGGCGTGACCGTCACTGCCGAGGGCAGCACGCTTATCCCTGCGATACGTGAGTTTTTAAACTGCGAGGATAATATCTATCAGCTTGCTGCCGACACGAACGGGCTTCTTATCGGCAGTGTTACCATCGCCTCGTATTCGAGCATGGCAACTCACTGGCTGCCCGAGATCATAAGCCGCTTTCAGACAGACTATCCGCTGATAAAAATAACCCTGCTTGAGGGCATTCGTCAGGAGGTCATCAAGTGGCTTGACGATAAGCGCGCGGACATTGCCTTCACAAGCTTTCGCGAGCCCTTCCCATACGACTGGATACCGCTTTCGGAGGACAGGATGATGGCTGTTTTGCCAAAGCGGCATCCCTGTGCGCATCTTGAGAGCTTTCCAATCGAGCTGTGCCGAAACGAGCAGCTGATTCTGCCCGGCTTCGGGCACGATGACGATGTTATGCCGCTGTTCGATGAGTTCGGAATTGAACCCGGTATCCGCTTTTCAACGGTTGAGAGCTACTCGGCGCTGCAAATGGTCGAAAAGGGCCTTGGCATAAGCATCACGAACGAGCTTATAACGCGCAACTGGCAGTGCGATGTAGTAAAGATCCCTGTTTCTCCGCCGAGGAGCATACGCTTCGGCATGGCGCTTACTAATTTAAAGCACTCCTCCCCTGCCGTCCGCCGCTTTGTGAAGTGCGCACGGGACACCATAAGCATCAAATAAAATAGAAAGGTTTTGTTATAATTGTTACCGCGACTGAAGCTTAAAAACTGCCTGAGCATAGTCCTCGGCAGTGCAATACTTGCATTCGGCCTGTACAACATTCACTCCATCTCCGGCGTCACCGAGGGCGGCGTTCTCGGCCTTACGCTGCTGCTTGAGCACTGGTTCGGCATTTCCCCGTCAATAAGCGGCCTTGTGCTCAACGGCGCATGCTATGCGCTTGGGTTCACGCTTTTGGGCAGGGAATTCATCTTCTATTCCTTCATAGCCGGCGGAGGATTTTCACTGTTCTACGCCATTTTCGAGCGTTTCCCGCCGCTCTGGCCGCAGATCGCGCAGATGCCGCTCGCAGCCTCCGTTGCAGGCGCCGCATTTGTCGGCGTCGGCGTCGGCCTGTGTATCCGCGCAAACGCCGCCCCGACCGGCGATGACTCGCTTGCGCTCAGCCTTTCGCATCATTTCAAGATAGGCATCCAGTGGGTGTATCTTCTCGGCGACCTCATCGTTCTCGCGCTGTCGCTGACGTACATCCCCTTTAGCAAGATCATCTACTCGCTTTTGACCGTTGTACTCTCCGGCCAGCTCATCGGCCTTATCCAAAAGGCCGGGAAGCCTAAAAAGCCAAAAACCACATAGAGCAAAAAAGAACTCCGTATCAGATACGGAGTTCAGGCTGTCGAAAAACTATGCTGCAAAAGAAAGATAATAGAGCAGCAGGGGAGCTCGAGGGGGCAAAGGCCCCACTCGAAATTGGATTAATAGCCATCAAAAACGCCTGATTTATCAGGCTTTTTGACGAGCGTAGCGAGATTTTTCGTGAAAACCTGTTTTCACAAAAAATGTGGCGTTTTTGAAGCGTGCAAAAAAGTCACAGACTTTTTTGACACGCTGAACTCCGTATCAGATACGGAGTTCTTTTGCGTTTAAAAGCTTTGCGTCGTCCGGGCAGTGGCTTACGAAAACAAGCGTTCTGCCCTCGCAATTATTTAAAATGTACTCTATGGCGAGTTTTTTCGTCGCGTCGTCAATGCCGGTGAACGGCTCGTCGAAATACACGGTTTCCGCGCCGCTCATGACCGCGCGCACTATCGCGGCGCGGCGGCGCATGCCGCCCGAGAGCTGTGAAACCGGCTTATCGCAGTGCCCTTCAAGCCCGACCGCTGCAAGGTTTTCGCGGATAAGCTCCTTTGTCACGCCGTGTGCGCAGGTCATTTTCACGCAATTTACGGGCGTGAATTCCTCCGGCAGCCTATCCTCCTGGAACACCGCCGCCTGACGGCGAGGTCGATTTTTTATCTCGCCCGAATCCGGTGCTTCAAGGTCCATCATGATGCGCAGAAGCGTCGTTTTGCCGCGCCCGGAGGGCGCCGTGATGAGCACTCTACTGCCCTTTGGAATGACCATGCTTATATCGCGCAGAACCTCGTTTTCGCCGAAGGACTTGCATATGCTTTTCAGCTCCATCACGCACGCTCCAATCTCCGGTAAAACCGGTTCAGAAGCAGCATGAACAGCTTTTCAAACACGACGCTTATGATGACGATTATAACCGTCCAGCACAGAAGATCGTCGGTGTCGAGGTATATCTTAGCATAGTAAAGCTGCTTGCCTATCGAGCCGTCCGGCGTTCCGATGATCTCGGCCGCGACGCCGGCCTTCCACGACATACCCAGCGAGGTCATGCACGCGGAGAGTATAAAGGGCTTGAGCTGCGGCATATGGATATAAAGCACGCGCTTTAAAAACGGCATTCCGAACACGCGCCCGACCTCGAGCATTTTTTTATCCTCGCTCTTTATCCCTTCGAGCATGTTACCGTAAACAACGGGGAGCACGATGAGAAAGGATATGAAAACCGACAGGTTCTGCGCCGAAAGCCATATAAGGCAGATGACGACAAACGACGCGACCGGCACCGTTTTTACCGTTATCATAAACGGCCACAGCGCCGTTTCTATCCACGGGAAACGCCCGGACAGTGCCGCCAGCAGCACGCCCACGACAAGCGCAAGCAGAAATCCGCCGGCTATGTGATAAAAGCTGAACCAGATCGACGACGCAAAACCTTCGACCTGCCAGATGCTCGTCATACGCACGGCAACATCTACCGGCGACACGAGCAGTATTTTCTGATCGACGGCGACTGCGGCTATCTGCCACAGCAGCAGTGCAAACAGAACCGCAAGCGCCTTTCCGAGTTTATTTTTCCGCTGCATAATACAGGCCGTCATCGGGCAGCTTGCCACCGACAGACTGCGGATTCATCTTGTAAAGAGCCGACAGATATCCGCCGAGGCAATCCTTAAGCTCATCGCCCGTGAGACAGCATATGTTGCAGTAAGGCAGAGCCTTGAGCGCAATCGGAGCCTTAACGATCTCGTAATTGCCGATAAGCTCGGCCGCCTGCTCGGTATTCTCGTTTACGAATTTTACGCTCTCGGAATACTCCTGCATGAACTTTTCAAGCTGCTGAGGATACTTTTCCGCAAACTCGGTGCGGACAACTATAACGCCGGTCGCCATTGACGCTCCGTCATTGACCTTCTGCCACTCCTCGTTGAGATTGAGCGCAACGTTGAGTCCCTCGACCTTAGTCTGCGCCGCTGTAACAAACGGCTGCGGGAGCATCGCAACTGCGTTCTCGTCATTGCTTATATACGACAGAGCCTCAGTAGTGTCGGCGCACCACTGGATAGTGGGTGCATTGTCACCGTCAAGGCCGTTTGCCTTGAGAAGATAACGCAGAGCAAACTCGGGCGTTGCACCCTCGCCGGTGGCATAGAGCTTTTTGCCTGCAAGGTCTGCAAAGCTGCTTATGCTGTCGCCGCGCTCAACGATGTACAAAACGCCGGTGGCATTGACTGCAAGCACTTTTATCCCACCGTTTGTGTTGTTATAAATGACCGATGCGAGGTTTGCCGGAACGGCCGCAATGTCGATCTCGCCCTTGGTGAGCGCCGGGGCAAATGCCGTTGCCTCGGTCTGGAGCGAAAACTCATATTTATTGGCGCTTTCGCCCTTGTCGCTTTCGTCCATGAGCTTTACCATTCCCATCGCCGTGGGGCCGGTCATGGCGCCGACACGGATGGTGGTTGGCTCCTCCGATGCTGCCGGAGTCTCGGCAGGTGCAGGATCGTTATTTGCACAGCCCGTGAGCACACATGCAAGCATTAGTACCGCCAGAATAAGTGACACAATTTTTTTCATTTCTTCACCTCATATATTTTTTTCAGCCTTTCGGCATTATTTATGCAGACCTTTTTGCCCTCTTTTTCTATAACGCCATCCTGCGTGAGCGAATCAAACGCCCTGTAAAGCGAGGCACGCGAAACGTTCAGCGCAAGCGACAGCATATTAAGCGGCATCGGAAGCTCCGACATGCTGCCCTCCGGGACATTATCAAGCAGGAAGCTTGCAAGCCGCTGCTCGGCAGTACCGGAGCTGAGAAGATATATCTTCCTATTCAAAAACAGTATCCGCTCGGACAGATACTTAACATAATTATCCGCTATCTGAGGCTCAAAACGCATCATTCTGCCGACAAGGCGCTGAGAGAAAAATATTATCTCCGACTCGCACAGAGCAGTTATATCCGTTGCATATTCCGTTTCATCGTTAAACAGCGCAGCTGCACCGAAAATCGAGCCGGGGTCGAGTGTACTCATTATCATGGCATGTCCGCCGGCATTGCCCTTTGTCACGCGCAAATTTCCGAAAAGTACTATGCCAAGGCTGCGCGAAAACTCCGTTTTTCCGTAGACAAGGCTGAATTTCTCGTATTGCTTTATCTCGCAGTCGTCCGATGCAGCGATCTTTTCGATCGTTGTCTCCGGAACCGCATAAAAAAGGCTTGTTTGCCGCAGCAAATTCATCTGCGCCGCGCTCAGTTTCATAGCGTCCTCCGTTTTGTCTCAGATGAGACACTTTTAAATTCATTATAGCTGAAAACGCAGTATTGTCAAGCCTTTTACGCCAAACAGAACTGTTAAATGTATAACCTCTAAGGTTTACATTTTTACTGAAAATACTTCATCATTTTAGTCAAAATGCAATAAGCTTTTTGCTGTTCATAGGCAAATTGTCTAAAAGCCTTTTCAAAATTTTATGTATTTATTGACTGTTTCGGCATCCGACAGTCTGGAAAAATCCAGGGCGGTATTAACAAATTTTAAACTATTCTTTACACAAAAATTATTTTAATTTATAATTAAACTCAGCAAAGTATTAAAGTGTAAGAGTGAAAAAGATGTATTGAAAGGATGATTGATTTGGTAAAGGTTGATTTCGGCTTTATCGACAGCGTGCTGCAAAAATACGACTGCGATAAGACCAGGGTCATTGCTATCATGCAGGAGATCCAAAACGAGTACAAGTTTCTTCCCAAGGACGCACTCAAGTACATCGCCGAAAAGATCGGCGAGAGCGAGGCCGAGCTTTACGGCGTTGCAACGTTCTACGAAAATTTCTCGATGAACGAAAAGGGCAAATATATTATCAAAGTATGCAACGGAACCGCCTGCCACGTCAGAAAGTCCGACGATGTTCAGGAAGCTCTTTACGCTGCCACCGGTCTTACTCCCGAGGAGCATATGTCTAAGGACGGGCTGTTTACCATAGAGCGCGTCTCATGTCTGGGTGCATGCGGCCTTGCGCCGGTCTGCACCGTTAACGACGTTGTTCACGCTTCGATGACCCCGGAAAAAGTTCATGCACTTGTGCAGGAATTAAAGGAGGCCGAGAACTCATGAGGATTGAAAGCAGACAGCAGCTTATCGAGTGCCGCGAGCAATTCAAAAAGGCTCTCGAATGTCAGTATAAGCAGGTCGTAATCTGCGGCGGCTCCGGCTGCGTCGCCGGCGGCTCGCTGAACGTTTACGACAGAATGAAGCAGCTCATGGAGGAGCGCGGACTGAAGGTCGATGTCGTTTTGCAGCACGAAACGCACGACGAATCGGTCGGCCTCAAGCACAGCGGCTGCCACGGCTTCTGCCAGATGGGTCCGCTCATGCGCATAGAGCCGATGGGGCTTTTGTACATAAAGGTCACGGTTGACGACTGCGAGGAGATAATAGAAAAGACCATTCTCAACGACGAGGTCATCGACCGCCTTGTTTACCATGAGGACGGCGAGAGCTATGTTCGTCAGGAGGATATCCCCTTCTATAAGCAGCAGACCCGCGTTGCTCTTGAGCACTGCGGACACATAAACGCGGAAAGCGTTGAGGAGTACATTGCCGTCGGCGGCTACACCGCCCTTGAAAAGGCGCTGTTTGACATGACCCCCGACGAGATAATCGCCGAAGTTTCCGACTCAGGTCTGCGCGGCAGAGGCGGCGCAGGCTTCCCGACCGGCAAGAAGTGGGCGCAGGTTGCCGCTCACAAGGATGCACCCGTCAAATACATTGTCTGCAACGGCGACGAGGGCGACCCCGGCGCATTCATGGATCGTTCGATCATGGAAGGCGATCCGCACAGAATGATCGAGGGCATGATAATCGCCGGCATAGCCACCGGCTCCGAGGAGGGCTACATCTACGTCCGCGCGGAGTATCCCCTGGCTGTCGAGCGCCTTAAAATGGCCATTGCCGATGATGAGGCACACGGCATACTGGGCGAGAACATACTCGGCTCGGGCAAGAATTTCAGGCTGCACATAAATCGCGGCGCAGGCGCGTTCGTCTGCGGCGAGGGCTCGGCGCTGACAGCATCCATCGAGGGCGAGCGCGGCATGCCCAGAACGAAGCCGCCCAGAAGCGTTGACCGCGGACTGTTCGACGCTCCGACCTCGCTCAACAACGTTGAGACCTTTGCAAACGTTCCGCCGATCATCGAGCGCGGCTCGGCATGGTACCGCAGCATCGGCACCGAGACCAGCACCGGCACCAAGGCATTCGCCCTGACCGGCAACATTAAGCACACGGGACTTATCGAGGTTCCCATGGGTACCACGCTCCGCGAGATCGTGTTTGACATCGGCGGCGGCGTGAAAAACGGCAAGTTCAAGGCCGTTCAGATCGGCGGCCCCTCCGGCGGCTGTCTGACCGAGGAGCACCTCGATCTTCCGCTTGACTTTGAATCGACCAAGAAGATAGGCGCCATTATCGGCTCCGGCGGTCTTGTCGTCATGGGCGACGATACCTGCATGGTTGAGATCGCTCGCTTCTTCATGAACTTCACGAAGAAGGAATCCTGTGGCAAATGCGCAACCTGCCGCGAGGGCATACCCAAGATTCAGGCGATACTTGAGCGCATAACCCACGGCTCGGGCACGATCGAGGATATCGACATGCTCCAGGAGCTTTCAAGCGTCGTAAAGACCTGCTCGCTGTGCGGCCTCGGCAAGACGGCAACCAACCCCGTTCTCAGCACGCTCAAATACTTCAAGGATGAGTATATTGCTCATATAGTTGACAAGAAGTGCCCGGCCGGCGCATGCCGCAGCCTGTGCACGATGTGGATCGACCCGCTCAAGTGCATCGGCTGCACCAAGTGCGCGCGCAACTGTCCCGTCGGCGCAATAACCGGCGAGCTGCGCAAGCCGCACAAGATCGACACCGAAAAGTGCATCAAGTGCCGCGAATGCAAAAACGGCTGCCCGAAGCACGCGATAAAGGAGGTATGATGATATGAAGCACATGATCATAGACGGCATCAGCTGTGAATTTGAAAATGAACGCAACGTACTTGAAGTTGCACGCAAGCATCATATCGACATCCCCAACCTCTGCTACTGCGAAAGCCTTTCGATATACGGCGGCTGCCGCCTGTGCGTCGTTGAAAACGAGCGCGGCGGAGTCGAGGCCGCATGCTCGATGATCCCCAAGGACGGCTTGTCGATAAAAACCAACACCGCGCGCCTGAGAAAGCATCGCCAGATGATACTGGAGCTGCTGCTTGCCGGCCACAGGGCCGAATGCACCACCTGCGAAAAATCCGGAAAGTGCAAGCTTCAGACCTATGCGCGCCGCTATAACGTCACGAATATCCGCTTTGCAAACGAATACTGCAAGCTGCCCATTGACGACTCCTCACCTGCCATCGTGCGCGATCCTTCAAAGTGCATTCTCTGCGGAAAGTGCGTCAGAATGTGCTCGGAGATTCAGAACATCCATGCAGTTGACTTCGCCGAGCGCGGCATCGAGACCTATATCTCCTGCGGTTTTGATAATAGGCTTGCCGACACAAAGTGCGTAGGCTGCGGCCAGTGCGCAGCTGTATGCCCCACCGGCGCTATCGTCGTAAAAAACGAGATCTCCAAGCTCTGGGCGGCAATATACGACTCGACAAAGAAGGTCGCCGTTCAGGTCGCGCCGGCTGTGCGCGTCGGTATCGGCGAAGAGTTCGGCATGTCTGCCTCGCAGCCTGTTATGGGCAAGATAGTTACGGCGCTGAAAATGCTCGGCGCGGACTACGTTTTTGATACCTCGCTGACTGCCGACCTTACTATAATGGAGGAGTCCGCCGAGTTTATGAACAAGCTCAAGACCGGCGCAAAGCTTCCCATGTTCACCTCCTGCTGCCCCGGCTGGATCAAGCATGTTGAGAACATGCACCCGCATCTCATGCCCCAGGTTTCCACCTGCGGCTCGCCGATGGAGATGTTCGGCGCGATACTCCGCCAGCACTACACCGACGATGAGCTGTATTCCGTTGCAATAATGCCCTGCACGGCAAAGAAGGCCGAGGCTGCCCGTCCCGAGCTCGTCAAGGACGGCGAGAGGCTCATCGACCTCGTGCTCACAACGCAGGAGCTTGCGAAAATGATAAAAGAGGCCGGCATAGACTTTGCAAACCTGCCTGACACCGAGCCTGACGATCCCTTTGCCGAGTACACCGGCGCCGGCGTCATCTTCGGCGTTACCGGCGGCGTCACCGAAGCCGTTATCCGCCACGTTTTGGGCACCGTCACGACCGAGCAGATAGCAAGCGTTGCCGAGTGCGGCGTACGCGGCCTTGAAGGCATAAAAGCATTCGAGGTCAAGGCCGGCGACCTTACGCTGAAGATAGCCGTTGCAAGCGGCCTCGGCAATGCCGACAAGCTCATCGAGAAGATAGAAAGCGGCGAAGAATTCTTCCACTTTGTCGAGATCATGGCCTGCCCCGGCGGCTGCATTGCCGGTGCCGGCACTTTGGCTGATCCTGCCCGCAGCGCAATGATGCTGAACAAGTACAAGAACGAAGCCAGCATGAAGGTTGCCACCGAGACCCCGTATCAGGATTCTCTGGATCTGCTGCACTATTGATATGTAACTGAACAGCCCCGCATGGAGATGAAAACTCCATGCGGGGCTGTTTTTTGCGGTGATTTGCGGGCCGATGCGAGCATCGGCCCGCCCCCGTTTGCCGCGGTCAGGGGGGCACAACCACGCGGCTACCTCTTTTTTGGGAAAAGGCTTCGCAAATAAAATCACCCCCACCCAAGTGCAGATGTTCTGCGGTTGGGTGGGGGCTTTCTTATTTATTGAGGGTGAAGTTATATATTTTTTTGTCTTTATCCTGTAGTTTATGCTCTAGCGTAGTAAAGTTTTCTTTTTTATCGCTGAGGGTTTGACCGGTAAGAAGTAAATCCGTATCACCGATATAGACATATACTTTTTTGTTCTTTGTTTCCCTAAAGCAAACCTTATACTTTACTTTTTTGTTTACGTTCCTTAGTTATGCTATATATAGCTTATCCTAATTCGCAAAATATGTCTATGAATTGGATTAGACAAAATATGCACTAAATGATACAATGATAAAAAGTACGAAAAGAGGTGCTGTCCTATGTATTTGAACACCGGTTATTTGAACCACTCACATATGGATTTCAAAGACAAAAGTCGTCCGCTGATTGTAGGTAGCTGTGGTACTTACCGTCTTTCCAGACATCCCAAACTTCCTACCTACCGTCCAAGGGGTCGTCTGGATTATCAGATTATATATATCACTGCTGGTTGTGGGCATTTTCATTTTGATAATGTAAATAATGAAACGATTGTTCCAGCCGGCAACATTGTACTGTACAGACCGAAAGAACTCCAAAAATATGAATATTACGGAGAAGATAAGACAGAAGTATACTGGATTCACTTCACAGGAAGCAATGTGAAAAATATCTTACGTCAATATGGGTTTCCGGATAAAGAACGTGTCTTTCAAGTGGGTACATCTAATGAATATGAACAAATTTTCAAACGTATCATTATCGAGCTCCAACGCTGTCAAGACAATTATGAGGAAATGCTTGTCCTTTTGCTACGTCATCTTCTGATCAGTTTCCACCGGGAACTGACAAGAGAGCACATATTAAAAAATGAATATCTTGATCATGAGATGGATAATGCTGTTACCTTTTTCAGTGAAAACTACAATCAAAATATCAATATTGATGATTATGCTGCCTCACGAGGCATGAGTGTCAGCTGGTTTATCCGAAATTTCAAAAAATATACCGGTTCTACACCAATGCAATTCATTGTGGGAATCCGCATCAACAATGCTCAGATGTTACTTGAAACAACAACTTATTCCATCAATGAGATTTCTAAGATTGTCGGATATGATAACCAGCTTTATTTCAGTCGGCTTTTTCACAAGTTGAAAGGATATTCGCCGAGAGAATACCGAAAAATAAGAAATAGGTTATGAAATCTATAATGTCATAAAAACTAAATGTCAAAAAAGGATGCCAACGAATCAAAGCAGATTACGTGACATCCTCTTCTTTTTATTAGTGCTATTTTATAAATTCAACCGAATAGTAATACATGTACTCATTATCTGTATCTATATGCTCCCCTGCAATATCCTGTATTGGCAACGAACTTAACCCCTTTTCTCCATAAATCAGTGCCGCTAATCCTTGCTCTGTTCCATACTCTATCTTGCATTTGTTTTCAATAGTCGTTGCTGATCTTCCATAATATTCCCTGTTTGTAACTCCCTCCAAAATTGGTATTTCTGTCATATATTTTGAATATTTATCTGCTGCGATGAGCTTTGCAGTAAAATTATCAAAATCCGGTGTAATGACAATCAATCCATTTACAATAAATACCGAACATATAGATATTTTTTATCGCAGCAAAAATGC
>ERZ779851.739-NODE-739-length-31904-cov-27.289617_pt1 | contig 31904 bp, 18 predicted proteins | sample MGYA00511094_ERZ779851 | MGnify/ENA primary metagenome ERZ779851 (study PRJEB29588, sample SAMEA2155512) | human gut metagenome | biome: human gut; feature: human-associated habitat; material: faeces | place: Denmark | collected 2008/2010 ...
CTAGCGTTCATCCTGAGCCAGGATCAAACTCTCCGTTGTTGTTTATCTTTTCTTTTATCTTTTTCATTCTAAAAGACAGACAAACTCATGTCCAACTTCGCGTCCGAACCGTTTCGATGGCTCCGGCTGATTCGCCGTATTATTGTGCTTGAAAATCGGAATTTCGTATGACGAGTGCAAAATTTTGCCGCGCCAACCTTCGGACTTGAATCCCCGGCGGCGCGCCGTTCTCTTGTACTACTTTGTCTGTTATTGCAATTCTTTCAATGTACTCTTTTGCCTCGGACGACCGCCTTGACAGCACGCCGTTTCTTCCCGAAAGCGGATGCAAAGTTACACCCTTTTCCGATAACAACAAAATCTTCCCCGTTTTTTTCTTTAGTTTTAACAGGATTTAACAAAGAGAAGTAGGCTAATCATTGCAAAAAGCAAGCGCAACATGGTTCACACATCGGCTTACCGACGTGTAGCATAGCAATTTATCATAGTATTCGAAAAATTCCTCAAAGCGGCATCACATTCAAGTATGCTTCACGACCATTTTTAATGCAGAGGCCGGAAGTTGTGACGGATGCCGCGATGCAAAGATGTCAATTTTGGCGCTTGGAAGGGTTAAGGTTGGTCACACCCCAATCCTCGCGTTCGAAAGAACGCATCATACACGCACGTCCGATGTGTCGTGCATCTATCGCGTCAAGCCCCTCAAGGTCGGCAATAGTACGAGCCACGCGCAGTATACGGTCATAGGCTCTTGCCGAAAAACCGTATAGACGTATCGCACGCTCGAGTATTGCCCGCCCTCGTTCGTCTATAGAGCAGAAACGACGTATCAAATTGCTGCTCATCTGAGCATTGCAGTGCACGCCCTCTATGCCGGCAAAGCGGCGACGCTGTATTTCGCGTGCCGCAATGACACGTGCGCGTATCTCGGCGCTACTTTCGGCCGGGGCGCTGTCCGCGAGGGTATTGAAATCCACAGGCTGGACTTGAACATGAAGGTCTATGCGGTCCAATAGCGGACCTGAAATACGGTTTTTGTAGCGCAATACAGCACCGGGAGGGCAGGTACACATACGTGTAGGATGGTTATAATAACCACATGGACAAGGGTTCATAGATGCCACCAACATAAAACGCGCCGGATAAGTCACCGAGTATTTGGCACGGCTGACACAAATGTCGCCGTCCTCGAGCGGCTGACGCAGGACTTCCAGCACCTGACGGTTGAATTCCGGAAACTCATCCAAAAACAATACCCCATTGTGCGCCAGCGAAATCTCGCCGGGCATAGGATTGACGCCGCCGCCTACAAGTGCAACGGGCGAAATAGTATGGTGCGGTGCACGAAACGGGCGGCGCGTAAGTAGATGGCTACCGCCGGGCAATTTACCTGCCACCGAGTGTATTCGCGTGGTTTCCAACGCCTCTTCCAGCGTCAACGGCGGCAAGATTGTGGGCAGCAACTTGGCCATCATCGATTTGCCCGACCCGGGCGAGCCGATCATCAGGATGTTATGACCGCCGGCGCAGGCAATTTCCAAAGCTTTCTTAACCTCCTCTTGACCGCGCACATCACTGAAATCTAAAGCATTGCCATTGTCCGTGGTGGCAAACAACGCATCCACATCGCTATGTGTAGGAGCAATATCTGCCACTCCGCACATCAGGTTGGCCACCTGCTTGAGATTCTCGACACCGATAACATCGATACCATCGACAACGGCAGCTTCGGCCGCATTGTCTCGTGGAAGTATTATTGCATCGAAGCCTGCATTGCGAGCCAAGATGGCCATACATAAGGCGCCACGTATGGGGCGGACGCTGCCGTCAAGCGACAATTCGCCCATAATCATAAAGCGGACCACCGAGGGTGCCGAAATCACATCATTGGCTATGAGGTGCGCAAGGGCTATGGGCAGGTCGTATGCACTACCCTCCTTCTTGACGTCTGCCGGGGCGAGATTGATGGTTGTAATCCCGGTAGGCACAGCGTATCCACTTTCGCGTATAGCCGAGCGCACACGGTCTACAGACTCCTTGACGGCTGTGTCCGGCAGGCCTACAATAGTAATAACAGTAGACGGGTTGTGGACGGCGGTCAATTCAATATCCACACCTATGGCATCTATGCCCTGAATGGCAGCGCCGTGTATCTTGACAAGCATACGGATGTTGTTGTTAGTGGTTACGGCCTATTTGTCTATCTTTTTGAGAGCCTGCGAGATGGACGCGCCACGATAGATCTGCGAGCCGACACTATCCGTTACAATGAAGTACGGAATCCGAGGTATGGCTAACGGCTTCAGCGCCGCCGAGGCTATTCCACCCGTTCCCCACGCGGCATCCCATGTGGCCGTGTCGTTGCGCGTACTGCGCAGCCATGCCAGGGTGTCTGCATCCAGCGAAACATCCATAATGCCCAAGGCTTTGTCAGTGTGTGCCTTGCGAAGGCGACGCAACGCCGGGACGATACTGTCGGCGCGGCCGCTGTTTTCGTCCGAGAACACCAGAAGGCTGAGACGGTGCTTACGCGGGCTGAAGGTAGTCACCGTATCTCCCTGAGCCATAAGCGTCAGCGGAGATACGCGACGTTTTGCGGCACTCGTATCCGCATACATAAGCAGCGTAGCCATGGCTTCGGTGAGCGCGGTCGGGCGAGCCTCAGGCGCGATGGAAGACAGCAGCCGCGATGCGCCTTCCGGGTCGACAGAGGCGTCATATACAGTGGTGATGATCAGTGTCGAAACTATATCTTGCGGATGAGCTTTGACATATTTAGCAGCCAAAGCATTGATAATTTTACTGTTGCGACTGTCTATCGTTTTGGCATTGGCATTGAGCCATTGCGCCCAGCGTACGGCTATATCACTGCCCTTGTTGACTTTAGCTGAGGCGGGCGATTTGGGATCTATGGTTACGTCTATTTCGTCGCCATTAACGGCATAGAAGCGCCCGAAAAGCCGATAGTCGTTGTCCAAAATCTCGACAACGGCGCCCTCGGGTGCACGCCCCTTGAAGGCAAAAGAGCCGCGATCGGCCGGGAATATCGAGCTTTGGAGTGCTCCGTCGACATAGTATAATGCTCTGAGATTGATGGTTGCATCGCCTTTTACGTGGCCTTTGACTGCAAAAGAGTCCGGCCCGGAGCATCCCGACAGAATAGCCGAAAGCAGCGAGAAGAGTGTTACGAAGATAATTTTGTGCATACGTGGCTGAGTTGTGCGTGGCATGACAGCGCCTGTTGGATTAATTCTTCAGAATGTTTTGGACGCGGACAAGCCCGTCAACAAAGGCGTGCACCTCGTCCATGGTGTTATATACTGCGAATGAGGCTCGAACACATCCTTCGATGCCGAGGGCCGTCATCAGCGGCTGGGCACAATGGTGTCCGGTGCGGACGGCTATGCCGAGTTGGTCCAACAGCATCCCGGTGTCGTAATGGTGTATGCCGTCGAGAAGGAATGATATCACCGGCTCTTTGTCGGGCGTGGCGCCGAAGATGCGCACGCCGGGCAGACGGTCGAGCATCAGCCGCGTGGCCTCGTCAAGCAGCGCATGTTCGTGGATAGCCATGGCATCGATGCCGATGCTGTCAATAAAGTCGAAAGCGGCATCAAAGGCGGCCACGGCAGTGAAATCGGGAGTTCCGGCCTCAAACTTGAAAGGCAAATCGGCAAAAGTTGCATGATCGATGTCCACGTGCGCAATCATTTCTCCACCACCCTGATAGGGAGGCATACGGTCCAACAATTCGCGGCGTCCGTAAAGGACGCCGACACCTGTGGGCCCATACATTTTATGAGATGAAAAGGCATAAAAGTCCGCACCCAAGGCTGATACATTTATATTCATGTGCGCGGCGGCCTGAGCTCCGTCTACAAGGACGACAGCACCGGCAGCATGTGCCATATCGGCAATGCTCCGCACGGGATTGACCGTACCCAAGACATTGGAGACATGGCAGACGGCGACAAGGCGCACACGTCCTTCGCCCAGGATGGCTGACACGATGTCAAGATCCAATGATCCGTCCTGCCGGATGCCGGCAGCACGTATTTTCAGCCCATTGCGCCGAGCTGCCAATTGCCACGGGACAATATTCGAGTGGTGTTCCATAACCGTCACGAGGATTTCATCGCCGGGTGACAGCAGTCGACAATAGGCGTCGGCCACAAGATTGACAGACTCGGTGGTGCCGCGTGTAAAGACAATTTCTTCGTCCGAGGCAGCGCCGAGGCGAAGTGCTACGCGATGGCGCACATGTTCAAGGCGGTCTGTCGCTTCCTGCGAAATGCTATGGACGCCGCGGTGCACATTGGCATGATGGCAGGTATACATTTCCTCGAGGGTATCGAGGACACGTGCCGGAGTCTGGGAGGTGGCGGCATTGTCCAAGTAGACAAGCGGACGATTGTTGACCTTGCGGCTGAGTATGGCAAACTGGCCGCGTATATTTTCTATGTCTAATTTGATGTCGGACATTGTCTTGTGATATATTATTGCGGACAAATATTGCAGTCGGCGCATCCCGAAGGCGCGACATCGCGACGTAAGCGGTTATCAACAAGCATCTGCAGACGCAGGCGCAGAGGCTCCAGCCGTATTGCATCTAAAATGTCCGCCATAAAAGCTTGGATAAGCATCGTGCGAGCCTCGGCGGCGGGGATGCCGCGGCTTTGCATATAGAACATCTGACGCTCGTCCAGACGTCCGGTGGCGCTGCCGTGACCGCATTTGACATCGTCACAATATATTTCGAGCTGCGGCAGCGAGTGCATACGAGCACCGTCGGACAGCAGAACATTGCGATTGTTTTGTTCGCCGTTAGTGTGGTGCGCCCCTTCGGCAACGTGTATCATACCCTCGAAAGAGCCGCGAGCTTGGTCATCGACTACGTAGCGGAAATTTTGCAACGTGGTGCAGCGAGGTGCCTTATGGTAAACTACCGAATTATTGTCGGCCACCATGGAGCCATCGGCCAGGGCCATGCCGTTGATGTTGCACTCGGCGCCCTCCCCCTCGAGGGACACGGCGATGTTGTTGCGACTGGTACCGCACAGCAGAGTAACCGGCGTCATGGACAGGCGTGCGCCACGGCCGGCACAAACTCCGGTACGACATAGGCGCGAGGTGTCCGAGGCTGATTCCTCGAGCGTATATAGTGACAGCGAGGCATCTTCGTCAAGGTATACCTCCGTGACCTGCGAGATGGTAGACGCGGCAGCGCCGGGGGCGGTGTGGTCGCACAACAGTAGCGATGCATCGGCGCCGGCTTCGAGGACGATGAGCATACGGCGTACAGCCAGAGTCGGTGCGGCGGCATTGAGCACCTGCACCAGCTGGATGGTACGATCGACATGTACGCCGCGTGCAACATGTACAAGGATGCCGTCCTGTGCCAAAAGTGTGTTCAGGGCCACGGCGGCACGATCGCCGTTACGCATGTCTTCAATATCTACAATGGTGCCGTAATGACGTTGCAGCACTTCGGGCATCAGAGTGGCGGCACGGCGCAGGCTGCACACGGTGACACCGGCGCCAAGGTTGGATAAGCCGGGCTGATCGTCTGCAAAAGTATCATTGGCCACGATGCCAACGGCTGTACTGATATTGGGCACACGACAACGGAAAGCATCGGCAGCGGTAGCACTGAAGGGCAAGCGCGAAATATTGACGCCTAAGTCGGGCGCAAACATCCGGCGCAGCGAGGTATACAGATAGGGCCGGCTGCCATCACGAGGCAGCTCCACGGAGGCGCACACCTCGGCGGCACGGTCGCGCAGGGCGTTCATCACCGCCGGCGAGCCGCTCTCGAGAAGGTCGCGGTGCTCGCGGGCCAGATCGATGTATTGTTGTAATGGATTGGCGTTCATGCTCTGCTCTTTCATTGGACTTCGTCCACTTGTTCCTTGATCCAGTCGTAGCCGCGCTGCTCAAGTTCGAGCGCCAACTCGGGGCCGCCGGTATAGACGATACGTCCCTTATATAATATATGTACTACGTCAGGCTTGATGTAGTCCAACAGGCGCTGGTAGTGCGTAATCACTATGGTTGCGTTACGATCGGTACGCAGACGATTGACTCCGGAGGCAACGATGCGTAGGGCATCGATGTCGAGGCCCGAGTCCGTCTCGTCCAAAATGCTCAGTCGAGGCTCGAGCACTGCCATCTGGAAGATTTCGTTGCGCTTTTTCTCGCCGCCGGAAAAGCCCTCGTTCACCGAGCGCGAGGCCAATTTATTGTCCAACTCGACGACGGAGCGCTTTTGGCGCATCAGCTTCAGGAAGTCTGCGGCGCCCAGTGGCTCAAGGCCTTGGTAACGGCGCTTGGCATTGACAGCCGCACGCATAAAGTTGACCATGCTCACCCCGGGTATTTCCACCGGGTACTGGAAGGACAGAAACAACCCCTCGTGGCTGCGATCCTCGGGCGACAGCGCCAGCAGGTCGGCATCGCCCAGGGTGGCAGTGCCGGCGGTCACCACAAAACGCGGATCGCCGGCCAGTACGCCGCTGAGTGTGCTCTTGCCCGAGCCGTTGGGCCCCATGATGGCGTGCACCTCACCCGGACGGATGGTCAGGTCGATACCCTTGAGAATTTCCTTACCCTCGGTCGTAGAGGCTCGTAGCCCCTTGACTTGTAATAATATATCGTTGCTCATATGTATATGCTGTATATCCGATTTCTCAGCCGATAGACCCTTCGAGGGTGATGGAAAGCAACTTCTGTGCCTCCACGGCAAACTCCATCGGCAATTTATTCATTACTTCTTTGGCATAGCCGTTGACTATCAGTCCCACAGCCTCCTCGGTGGGGATGCCGCGCTGATTGCAGTAAAACAGCTGTTCCTCGCTGATTTTGGACGTCGTGGCCTCGTGCTCGACCACAGCGTCATCGGTGGCGACATCTATGTCGGGAAAAGTGTGCGCACCGCATCTGTCTCCAAGCAGCAGCGAGTCGCATTGCGTGTAGTTGCGCGCCCCGGCAGCTCCGGGAGCCACGCGCACCAGGCCTCGGTAGCTGTTTTGGCTGCGACCGGCACTGATGCCTTTGCTCACGATGGTCGAGCGCGTGTCACGCCCCAAATGTATCATCTTGGTGCCCGTATCGGCCTGCTGGAAATTATTGGTCACGGCCACGCTGTAAAACTCGCCCACGCTGCCGTCACCCTTGAGGATGCACCCGGGATACTTCCACGTGATGGCGCTGCCGGTCTCCACCTGCGTCCACGAGATTTTCGAGTGGTCGCCGCGACACAAACCGCGCTTGGTCACGAGGTTGTACACGCCGCCGCGCCCCTCGCGGTCGCCCGCGTACCAGTTCTGCACCGTTGAGTACTTGACCTCGGCACGCTCCTCGGCTACAATCTCGACTATGGCCGCGTGCAACTGATTTTCGTCGCGCATAGGCGCCGTACAGCCCTCAAGGTAACTCACATACGCGTCGTCGTCGGCCACAATGAGCGTACGCTCAAACTGACCCGTGCCCGCAGCATTGATACGGAAGTACGTAGACAACTCCATCGGACAGCGCACCCCCTTGGGGATATACACAAACGACCCGTCGGAGAACACCGCACTGTTGAGCGCCGCATAAAAATTGTCCGTATACGGCACCACCTTGCCCAGGTAGCGCCGCACCAAGTCGGGATAATCGCGCACAGCCTGCGAAAACGAGCAGAAGATAATGCCCATCTCGGCCAACTTCTCCTTATGCGTTGTCTTCACCGACACGCTGTCCATAACCGCATCCACGGCCATGCCCGACAGCGCCTTCTGCTCGTCCAGCGAGATGCCCAGCCGATTGAACGTATCCAAAATTGCCGGATCCACTTCCTCCAGGCTCTTAGGCGCGTCCGACTTGCGACGCGGCGCAGCGTAATAGCTCAACGCCTGAAAATCAATATCCGGCATCTGCAAATGCCCCCACTTAGGCGGCGTCAACGTCCGCCAATGCTCGTATGCACGCAGACGGAAATCGAGCAGCCAGTCCGGCTCGCCCTTCTTTTGCGAAATCAGGCGCACGATATCCGCGTTCAAGCCCTGCGGAATGATATCCGTATCGATATCACTCACAAAGCCATACTTATACTCGCCGCCCACAGCATCGCGCAAAGCCTCGCCCGAGCCGGCATCGTCCGCACCCTCGCGAGCAACCACGGCACTGACCACGTCACGGCCATCAGTGTCACGGCCATCAGCGTCACGGCCATCAGCGTCACGGCCCGTTTCTGCCATGGCATCCTTTCCACCACGCGGGTCGAAGCCTTGAGCATCTATATCGTGAGAGTCCTTGTTCATATCAAATTATTCATTATCAAAAACATTCATTATCAGGATGCGGTTCTCCTACCGGCGCGGCGGCGTGACCTTACAGCCCCTTATGCCTTCCCATAAGCCCATGCAGCACGACCCGTCCGAGAGCCTCGTCCGAAGCGTCCGTCCCGAGTGCCACAATTACATATGCTCCTGGGACGAGCATACAGAACCACGTCCCGAGGCGGCACACCGCCCGGACGCATCCTTTCCTTATTCACCCACAAAAATACAACTTTTTTCCGTAACCGTTTTTATTCAGTCATCGCGTTTTATATTAATTAAACTAGAGCGCCTTTCAGTTTACCAAGAAAGGCGCTCTACTACACGAAGTTATATGTTGTACCGTATGGTACTGAGGATTGTCATCGAGTCCGGGTCGTCTATAGGAACAGGCTGGGGGACTTGCTGGAAATAAGTTTTTAATCGCGACATATCGTCAGACGAAGCATCCTTAAAGAAGATGTATTTCGCATCACCTTGTAATGATAGGTTATACGGACAGAACGGAATACCTCGTAAATCAAAGTTTGGAATTACCTCAGACAAATTAGTATCATCCGGAAGGAATTGCCATTTATTCAGATCACTTCTTGATATGTATTCGCGCATACTAAAGCCTTTTAGGCCTCGCACAATAGCCGCATTTAAATCTGCGTTGTTGTCAATAATTTCATCAAAGTCATCATCAACAGAATATCCGTTCAACAATGACTTTACATCAACTTTCGTGACCATTTTGTCTTTCCAAATGCTATAATACCAATCCAACTGGTCGTTATCTAAGACTGCCAAAAATGGATACGGTACTGCCGGGGACATCGTAGCCAATTGCGATTTTGCCTTCTTATACATCTTAATAAGATTTGCATCAAACGCCTTCATCTTATTATGCTTTGATTGCAATTCTACTTTAAGGTCATTCACGCCATGTATTATCTTTCCATTGACATGGACCTTTATAGCTAATTGGTCTTTCTCCGCCTTTAATCGGTCTATCTCTTTTGAGTTTTCTTGGATTTCATCTCTCAAACTTTGTCTGTAAACCTTATACCTATAGCGCAATGTACTCAGATAGATTAGCGTGCCGGCCGATACGACACCGGCAAAAATGCAAAGGAACGGCATAAACAGCGAGCAACCCCATAGGATAATACTCATTAAAACAGCGCATACACATGTTGTTATTTTATCTGACCTCCACTGCCTTAGCTTTTCACCAACGTCGGACACAAGTGTACCAACTACTTTTTTTTGCGTTCCTATTTGTTCTTCAAGCTTTTTTTGCGCGGCATCCTTAATCTCAGCCTGTTTGTTGACATTCCCTAAGATTCCAATATTTTCAGACCATAGGGCTTTCTGTTCATTGGCTTTATCAGCCAAAGTTCCAAGCTCAAAATTATTTTCATCTATAAGATTCTGCAGAATTGCCGCCTCTATATTGTTATCGCCCAAATTGAAATTAAGCGTTTTTGGCATTTGAGAATCGATACCACTCTCGGCCGAACTTACCTTTGTAATGATACACGCCTGAAGTAAATACTTTTTCGCATACGAATACGGCATATAGCAATACCCGTTATCGCCGAAATCTGTACCCCAGGAGTTACGTATGACAAGAATTTTTTCCTTATCCGAAAAGCCACATACAACCATAGCATGACGGCCATGACCGTCCTTACGGTCGCCATCCTCAGTTTCAGACTTAGATGGCTGGCGGATAAATCCGCTTCTTGTTTCCGAAAACGAGTCAAAAATCCGAGCCGCTATAATTACCGGACAGCCGTCCGAAAGAGCCGATTTGATTGAATTCATATCAAGCTCAACCGTTTGAGCTTCCAAGACTCGGCGACCAAGCGCATCGGCAAAAGCCTCATCAGAAGGCCTAACCGTAAACATTTTTGCATTATACGGCATTTGTTCCTCTTCACAAATGCCTTTATCCGCGGCGCCTTTTAAAACATCATACAGTGATGCTCCCGAATCGGCATCAGTCTTACCATTTGCCTCTCTTGCATTCCAATATAGAAATGCCGGGCTTAGTCTTTTATCGTCGGGACACACAGCCTCTATAACAGACGAGATTGCAAATGATGAGCAACTGCCTTGAGTGCCCTGATTACGAATCGGACCGAACTTGCCTCGTAGATCGACACTTTCCGTCTTCACTTCGTGAGGCATATACGTTATCTCAAGCGGCTCCGTATCAATATCAAGGTCAAGACTATAGCTATCGCCCCCGAATTGATACCGATTACCTTCTATGTGCTTTCGAGCTTCATCTACTTCTTTCTTATTGGCATCAATAGCCTCCAGCTTCTTTTTGTAATCACGATTGGCCACCGCAATATTACGCATCTTGGTACGTATTTGCTTTATGGTCTCCAACTTGACGTTATGCAAAACTTTTTCGTCCGAATCCATAGACAGGAAAAACTCGGCAGACTCATCAAGCACATCATCCAGCACTATTTCATTTGCATATTCGGCGCTCGTAGTAAACATTGCGCAATCTTCGCCCAAAATCAGGGACAGAAGTGCCTCCGCCTCAAAGATTGTTATATTGCCGGAACCAAGCTGCTTATCTATTTTGTCACGCAACGACTGAACAATCTTGTCCAAGGCTCCATCTATTCTGCCAATCACGCCTGATGCGGTGGCGTTCCCGGCGAGGTCAAGGTCTGCTTTATTATCGACAGCTATCGTCTTATGAAATTTATGGATTTCATCAAGTATGTCATCGAATATTGGATTACTGCGTTGTGCCAAGGCATTGATATTAAAATGCCTGTCATTGACGCCCTCCTGCTCAAGCCTGTCAACAAGTATTCGGTTTCGGATATAATCGTGATAGTATCGCCTATCGAATTTTATTGAAGACAAGCCGAAACTCTCAAATGGCGTCTCTAAGTAATCAACCACCGGAGGTTGTATTGTGGTGTAGTGCCTACACCTTATAACAGCAAACTCCGCACAAGCCTGTGCCATTACGTCCTGATTGAAATTGAGCGAAATGCCCTGTGTGTTTTTATTTGCAATCAAACGCAAGGCCGCAAGGTTAGCTCGCTGCGCGCGAAGCACGGAAATATTGTCGTCAAAACATTGACGATACACCTCTGATGCCTGTCGATCGTCCGGATTAGAGATAAAGCACGATACCGCATCATTCGTGAATCCAGATACTTCGATAGATATCCGGGATTTACTACTACTGATGACATCAATAAACTGACGGACAATATCTCCATATTTATCGGCATACAAGGCCGTCCAAATATTGATAACAAGAGCTTTATTTCCCGGATGCGCAACAGTCACTCTCCGATCAAACAGAGACTCAAAATAGTTAAATAGTCCGGTCGTGCTATCTTCGCTATTTATTGTCTTTTCATCAAGAGAATCTCCCTTTTTGTCAGGGTTCAATGTTATTGTGCCGTCATTATCGCGCGTAACGGTAATTGCGGCAAAAAACGCATCATCTATATCACTCTGTATGCTTCGGAATATTGATGCGAACCGGTCTCTAAACGAGACCAGTTCGTCACCAATAAAGAGATGTACGATATGTTGCATTACGTACTTTTGAGTATTTTTTATAGTTCCTTGTTTACGTAGTTGACCTCGTCTGTGAGTTGCTTCAGAATATCCTTATATAGGGTATTTTTCCTAAGCTCGGTCAACGGGATGTCATTCAGCGAGAAACGATCAAGATAGTCGCTCTTAGCATCCGCAAGGATAGCATCAATCGCGGCTTGTCCCTTTGCTTTACGCTGTGCATCCATGTACTTCTCGTATTGCGGCTGAAGACGTACTGATTCACGTTTAAACGCACTGAATGCCTCGTCTCGGTAGGTCGTACCTAACGACGTCCAGTATCCGAATAACGCTTGATCTTCGTTCGTCTCGTCTTTATATTGGAAAGTACCGTTTTCGTCACGTGCAATTAGCCCAAAGATAAGACCTTTTACCCACATCTCAAGGCTATCATCAGTTTTTTCTGCCGGGGAGAGAGAGACCCCATCTTTCACCATCGTTTTTCTCAAGTCTTCATCAAAGAAGCAAGAATATGATGTTGGCCGTTGCATATAGTTGTCATGTGCAAGGCGATAGCTTTCCGCACCGGAAATAGCGAATGTCGGGAATACGCCATATTGATGATATATCACTATTCGATCTCGTGAACCTGTCGAAGCAAAGTATGTCTCGTGCATCTCCCCGGACGGAATATACTCATCAAAGTTAATGATCTCGCCTCTCAATCCCGTCGTAGATTGCTCTTGTACACCAACGTAGTAGTAGTTATTCAGCTGCTTATTCAGATATCCGTGGAAATTCAGAGGGCACATTGGGCTTGAAAGAGCTATAGCCTTTGAGATGTTCTTACGAGCCTCTTCTTTGGGCAAACTCATCAACGCATCTTCTACACTCATCGTCGCCCATTTTGCGCCCGATTTAAGACCTAAGCAGTATTTATGTATGTACCCAACGACCTCATCAGGTGTATGCTCATCGAAGTTAAAGACTTCAACACCCTTTGGCAAGGACAGCATAAACTGATTTAAGTTGATATCTTCCTGGGTCACATCCACTTGAGATATGTATGGTTCTGTTAAGTCAACGACAAAAAGGCCTCTTGGCGCAGCCAAATCTCGTCCTAAAGTCGCGATATTATCACGTGCGATTTGACACGCACTGCGAATGACCGATATAATATTCTCAAGCTTAGCGGTCATTTGCGCCATTTCTTGCTCAAACCATGTATAGAAGGATATAGCCCCCTGTCGGCGATAGATTTCCCTGCTATTAACAGCTTCATTTGTCGCTACAATACATAGATTCTCTTCAGCTTCCTGTACTGCTTTTTGTTTGCCGAAGAATTTTTGGGTTGCGCTTTTATATTCTTCTATCGCCGTTTTGGTTGCGCTATTTCTTGCACTCTTAGCGTCTTCAAAGCGTTTCAACTCATCTCGCATCTCTCCCAAACAGAGTTCGACCTGTTTTTTTACTTGAGAAATGAAATCTTCGGCGCAAGCAGGACCTCGCGAGTTTACAATCGTCCTTATCTCCTCCTTAAACGACTGTTTTATCCGTTGTTTTAGGTCAAGAACCTTTTGATTCAACGCATTAGGGTCGACTGCAACATTCTTGCTCGTCAAGTAATCGTCTACATCCTTCTTGGGATTTGCCTTATCATATATTCCCGGTAGGCTGCTTTGCGGCATCTTCGACAACAAGAAGTCTATAACCTGATCTTGCCCCATATTCTCCCGTATATTATTTGTGTTAATCCACGCATTGGCAGCATTGTCCATATTGCTTCCGGGGTTTAGAAGCGCCGTGGCTGTTTCCCTTGCCGCTTTTTCGCTGTATAACCGCGATAACTCTTTTGCGCGGAATGTTATTTCGCTCATACCAAGCGTACCCATAATGGCTCGCTTGTTTTCGATGTCATAATCTCCCGAATTGACATCTCGTTCCAAGTTGTTGGCAACACTTTGAACCCCACTCGAGAGTTCGCCGGCCGAGACCACCATTGCAAGGCTAATCATCTCAGACAGGCTATCACTCTCGCTGACTACATCCCCATTATGATTGCTATTACTTATTGCAATCACTGAGTTAAACGGCTCTCCTCTCAGCACTCGGCTTTCTGTCAGATAGTTTACACGATATTCCTTATCATACGTGAAGTGCGACAAGTAATCGAGATCCATTAGAGAGCCATACGCATTCGGCAACAGACGCGCTTTGCCAAATGTCAATTGCGCATCATACACATCCGGCAGAACCATGTAGCCTATTATTTTTGATGTTTCAGGAAGAGCTAATGTCTTCATTATATCCTTGACAAGGTATGCTATATCAAGAAAACTTCCGGACCCTGTGCCTCCAGCAATCGAGAATACAATACTTACCTCGACATCGTTGGAAATCAGTTCGTACTTATCATTATGTACCGCATTTAGATTTCGGATCTCATTCAATGCGTTTTGTATATTTGCTCTACATTTACCGTAGTTGAACGAAAACGCGATACGGCCATTGGTGCGAACCATACCACATCCGTTAGTTAAATCCTTCACTGCAAATAAATTTGGATCCGGAAGCCAAGTAAGATCCTGCCGATTACGGCTAACCTTATCTCCCGCTCCATCAACTATTATGTCGGAAGATTCATTTGGTTGAATCTTTATATCACCATAAATCGACGGGAGCGTTGTATTGTTGTACTGGTTTTGGTCCGAGTCAATGCATAAGAATTTAATCATTGGCGGAACTTCGCCATAAGTCTCGACAAAGGCTCGCTTAGTACGCAACAAGGTTTTGAAACCTGTTCCACCCAACCCTATATAAAGGGTTCGTTTTAGTTTGGGTACCATAGTTTGTATTGTTTTTAAATTGCATTAATATCAATTGTAGTTTTGTCGTCATTGGCCATATCTCGCAATTTGTAGCTTTCGCCACGATGCCATACCGGAGCCGGGTCGCTTACAATCCGAGATGAGGGGCAGTTAAAGCGAAGATTTTTCCCCGAAGGTGTAACCTGACATTCGCATGGCCATGCAGCATTCACGTGGTATATTACACGGCCTTTTACAAGCTTGTCTATCCAGCCTTGTTTGCGCGGCATCGGCGTTAGTACAACCATTCGAGAGCCACGAACTCGTATGTTTGCGAAGTAAGGCGTTTGAACAGAAATAACACCCTGCCTGAATTTTGGATATATTCGATTGCGTACAAACGCGAACCATATTATTATGAATAGGACTATCAACGCAACTAATATCCAAAATATCCATTCGAGAAGAGGCATCGACGTTTTATATTCGCCATTAAGGCTGAATGAAAAATTACCCTGTCTAACATCGTTGATTTTATCAAGATTTATTGCCTTGGAAACTTGGTCAAATCTTAACATGACATTACCGTCGGCTTTATCACTCGGAACAACAAGTTCAATAAGGCCATTGCTGTTCGGAGTTATCTGGATGATGCTATCTGCCGCTATCTCCTTGCCGTCAAACAACAACGCACAGTCCGCAAGGTCGACGTTTGCGCTTATGCCGAATTCAACGCTGGCATTATCATTGACCGCCTGAGCATTGAATTCAGGATTGAGAATCCATCTTAAAGTATCTACCGGATCCTGTTTTACCCACAAGAACGGCCTTGTGCGCTCAAGCTCCGTCGACATACATCTATCCTTAGAAATAGCTTTTATGTTAAGAGCCCTTACTGGGGCAGTACACAAGCGCATAGTCATTTCCGGATTTAAGACTTCGACTTCGCTACTCTTTATTGAGAACGATACCGAGCTATTGTCTGACCCATTTATTGCATGATTAAGCGCTTCTACATTCTTGTACTTATCATTTCTTGAGATTACAAAGACTGCCTTGCCATTCTCTATCTTATTACCCTCTAATTCTATTTTGATAAAATCATTATTTACGTTTCCCAGTTGTGCTCTGAAATAATCGGCGTTGGTAAATTCGACCTGTTGCTTCACCGGCAAATCTCTCGTATTAACAGTGAATAAATTACCCTGAAAAGCGCCGAATTGAGGTATACCATCAGACGCATTAATAATATGTAACGACTCACATTGCTCTATTATATCTCGAAGTTCTGTAGGCAACACTGCTGCATTGGTTAGCTCAACATAAAAGCCATGGGTATTATTATATCTACCACAGAAACCCTTAATAAGCTTTGCAAGTTTGGATACGCCTCCAATGTTGTCTTTACCATCAGTCAACAATATAATACTGTTGTCGTAGCGCTTATCAATGTATTTAATGGCAGTACTCCAAGCATCACATATATTTGTAGCTGTAATATTATTTACGTATTCGTCAAGAGTTTTTTCACATGTTACCCAATTAAAGTCTTTTGCCTCAGCACAAAAAGGGTCAAGCGGTTTTCCCTGAAACGGTAGGAGGACTATTTTAGACGATGGATGTTTTTTACACTCCGACTCAATTGTATTCTTTATAAAATCTTTTGTTGTACTCCAAACGTTCGGTGCGTTATTATACCCTATCATTGACCTTGTGCAGTCCAATATACATATAATGTTGCGCTGCCTTCCGTTTTCCTGCGAAAGAACATTCAATGAGGCCAAGAATAAGAACACAATAAGAAGCAGTTTCCTCATGGCCAGTGCCTTCGGACAATTCATCGTGATGACAGAGAAATGTGTGGCCGCCGAACCCCCACAGGCCACATATGTATACAAAAAAAGCGCAGGATCCGTATCGTTGCCGTTCCTCCGCTTCAAGGCATCTGGCATAGCCGTCACTTCGTAGAACGAGCAACGTAGAGCCTACGCCGTATGATGCTACATGCCATCAACCTGATGATAGATAAAACCACAAAAGGCTGACAGGTATGATAGTCATACCCGAGACATCTACCGTTACTTCATTCTTGACGAAGTTGCTCGAAACTGCCAGATTTCTGAAGCGGTCAAGAACCAAGCGCCGATAAACGCTTCATATATAATGACCTTCCACTGCCCGGCAACACTATTGTTGCCTCACGGCGATAGGTCTGCGCAAAGTTAGTTATATTTTTTTATATTGCAATAAGGGGGAGAAAATTTTTTGGAAGGATTTTTTGCGAGAATTTTTGCGAGAATGGGAAATTGTACGTAACTTTGCAGCGCTTAAGGCGCGAAGCGTTGCGCTTGGGCATCACGATAGTCTTATGGTGTAATGGTAGCACTACAGTTTTTGGTTCTGTCTGTCTAGGTTCGAATCCTGGTAAGACTACTATCCGAGAAGAAGGAAGCCTCAAAGCCGCATGGCCGAATGGTTTCTTTCTTCTTTTTTGCCGACGGGTTGTCTCGGAGTTTTATACGGGACTATCTCGGGGGATATACGGGACTATCTCGGGTTACTGGCTTTTGTTCGTACCGACCCCACCCCGCCCATCTATTTGATTGGTATACTTGTGTGCATTTTTTGCGCCGATTGCGCCGCAACAGGCATCAAAAGGGGCATTAAAAGGGCCGAAATTCGGACAAAATGCCACAAATAAGCTTAATTAAAGATATTTAACGTGGGAAATTTGGATGCAATCACAGCATTTGTCTACCTTTGCATCAGAAAAATCTAATACATGGTTTCTCATAGGGTAATATATAGATATAGTTTTTACTAATTAACACACAAACAAATCCACGAAAAGCAACCCCGAGCGGCGCCATCCGGGCGTCCTCGGACAGCAAGGCACAGAAATGTGCCGCGCACAAATTCGAACGCGTCAACACGCGTTTTTTTTGTGCCTATACCGACCCATAATTGATATTATCGGAATTATGGGAACTATAGGAGCAATGACATAGCCCTCATAAATTCCAGCACACCCCCAACTAATTCTAATAGATTCTACGATTTCTATGCTTACTACGATATAAATCTCATAATTCATATCACTCTCACAAGATCCGCTATAAGCTCAGTCGAGCTTGACGGGAACTACGGTATGGCGGTCCATATACCACAGGTATCCTTTTATGGGATACTCGGGATATATCATGTGAAGGATGCGGCAATATTCGTAGACTTGCCGATGATGGGCGGGATATTCACGGGTAGTAAATTTGAAATCGACGACTTCCATGACGCCTTCGTGTATCACCACGCGGTCCGGGCGCAGCAGCCGGCCGATGTCGTCCTCGTCCTCCGGATGCACGGGCGGCACAAATATGGGCTGCTCTTCCATGCTATCGTCCGTCTCCACAAACCAGCGTCGCAGTCCGGCGTCATTAGTGCCGCCATCGCCGAAAAGGGCTCTCAAGTCGTCCAAATAAGTCTTGTAGTTATGCGTATGGCGCAGGTAATGCGCACTGGCACAACGGCACAACGGTATCATCACCTCGTCATCATCCACGTCCTCGGGACGGCGTATACCGCTGAATACTTCGTGCAGCACTTTGCCGCGTATAGCGGCTTGTCGTATCTCCTCGCTTTCGTAAATTCCGTCCACCAGGACATGCGCTTCGGGGGGCGCCGGTTCGTCATCCTCGTCATCAAAGCCTTCCTCGCCATCATCTATGCGCGTGATTGCATCCACGCGCGTGACTATGGCCGTATCATCGCGTATGCACGTGCCGTAGTTCAGGTCATCGGCCGTATCGTCTTTCTCGTCCTTGTCATACTCGGGATGCGTGTCGACGCCGTAGACATACTCCGTCGCACTCTCAAAATGTTCGGCCAGAGCCTCGGTGACCGCCGGGTCGCGACCTTCGTAACCTTCGGGCACGGGCGTATTGTTATCAATGGCGGCAACAGCATTGACCAAGATGACATCAAACGGCTTATTGGCCTCCAAACCGTCAGCAGTGATGGCGCCCGTGTCCTTATCGCGTGTCAGTGCCTGCGATGATTTGGGGCTTATATATATATCCAATTCGCGTTCGGGACGCGTAAGGGCTACGTAGGCCTTATTAATGCTGTCGGTGGCTTTGGCGCGACAATTCTTCATATAGGCGTCCTTGAAGCTCGTATGATACTCATCCATAGCCTTGCTATAGCTTATAAACACCGCCGGGGGCAGGACCTCGCCCGGGATTAAATCTTTGAGATCTTTCGATGTTACCCATTCGCTTTCGCTGCGTATGCTGATGAGCTCGAAGTCCATATATGGCAAGTGCACGCACGGATACTGCAAGCCCTTGGCCGAGTGTATGGTGACGACGTTGACGGCATCTGTATCGCCCGAGGCCTTGATGGTGGGATGCTTGGATTGTCGGTCCCACCAATTCAGGAAATCGTAGATGTCGTTGCCGTACAGGTTGGAGTAGTCCATCAGCGTGTCCGATAGTGCGCTCAGGTAAACCTTTTCGCGCTGCGCCATTTCCGGCGGCACGAAGGTGGCGACAATCATGTCCGCCAAAGACATCAACGTCGACGGATGCAGCGACACAATGTGTTCCAGCTGCTCGCGGAAGTCATCGCCCATGCGACCATTGGCCAAGTCGTCCATAACCTCCTCGATGGTTTTCACAAAGGTATCCCCATCAGCATCCGCTCCGCCATTCATATCATTGCGATACAGGGCCAACTCGAATCGGCACAACATCATCGAAGCGCGCACGCGGCGTGTCTTTTGATCTTTGTCCGTGGCCTTATCGGTTATGTTCCATAGATTGGCAATAAGGCGTATGATGCCGATGACAAAAACGACACTTCGGGCGCGGTCAATCTCGAGCGCATCGGCAGACATCACCGGGATGCCCGCATCGATAAGTGCAGCTACGCACCCCGAAGCCTGGCTGTTGGTGTCGGTGAGCACGGCAATATCGCCCCAGCGATATCCGCCCTCATCGTGCTGGCGTCTAATACTTTTAATCATTGCAGCCTCCACGGACTCATCTTCGACATCATTCGTATCCGCAACGTCCGTGGCAGCGCCCGCGTCTTTCTCCTTCTTCGGCGGAATATGGATACGCACCGCACCATACAGGTCGCGATGACGCTCCGGGATATCCTGTATGACATTGTCGAAGCTATCAAAATGCGTCTTGCCGGGCAATTCTATGTGCTTGGCGATATAATGGAACAGCGTATTGTTAAAGCGTACGATTTCGACGGCGCTGCGGTGATTGGTGTTCTCGCCGGGATTGACCCCTTTCAATTGATAGTCTTCGGAGAATTCGTCAGCAACTTCGTGCTGCAGCAGCGAAGAATCCGAGTTACGGAAACGATATATCGACTGCTTTTCGTCGCCGATAATCAAGTTGTCAAATCCCGAGGCAAGACTATTGCACAACAGCGGACGAAAGTTGTTCCATTGCAGACGCGATGTATCCTGGAACTCGTCTATCAGAAAGTGCCTCAGGTCAACGCCCATGCGCTCGTACATAAAGGGCACATCATCCTTGGACACAAATCGGCTTATGAGGTCGGCAGCATCGCTCAGCAACAAGACATTGTTGTCTCGACGCCATTGCTCGACGCGGTCCAGCACCAGTTTCTGCAGTCCGTACATGCCTATATATTTTCTCAGCATCTCAAGAGTCTTGATGTCAGCCCAATACTTGGCATAAGAATTGAGCGCAGCCAGGATTGGCTGTGCCTCTGCAGGCGTGGGCGTGTAATCTTTGAAAATATCCGCCGGACCGAACGGCATCTCTTCGAAAACGGCCGCCATCGCCCTCTTATAGTATTTGGTTTCGGGATTCGACGGCTCATTATTCTTCAAGATATTAGAGATTTCGCCCTTTAGCTTGCGTCCACCCACGGCATTCCTCGCCGCATCCATCTGCATGGCCAATTGCGCTTTAAGGCTCTTGATTTTGTCGTCTACCGCATCCTTAAAATTCTGTATGGCATCGTCGCGTCCCAGCCATTCGCCCATGGCTTTGCTATACTCGACAAAGCCCTCGTCAAAAAAACTGTGAACAAACTCAACAATGTCGCGCCGCACCGTACCCTTGGACTGGAAGATATTGAAATCTCTGCCTTCGCGCACTGCCTCTTCCATCTTACGAAGTATCCAGTCGTTCAACGGGCGCAATTCGGTATTGCGCTGACGAGCATCTGCCATATTAAACTCTTCGAGCAGCCCGTCTATGGCAAAATTGATGACCGCATCCGAATCCATGGTGATATCGTAGTCGCCTTGACGTTCGAATTCAAAGGCCATAGAACGCAGCACATTCTGAAAAAAAGCATCGATAGTGCTGACATGGAACTGGCTGTAATCGAATATGATCTGACGCATAGCATCGTTGGCAGCCTCGGCCAACTGCCGGCGCGTACATCCAAACAAATCCGTCAATACCATCGCATACGCGGCATCCTTTGCTCCGACCTCCGGTTCATCAGCCAAATCCTGCAATTCCTTGAGTATGCGCTGCTTCATCTCTTCCGTAGCCTTATTGGTGAAGGTCACCGCCAAGATATGGCGATGGCGGCGACGCTGCACGCCCTCGCCTTGCGGCAGACATTCTTTGTGGTTAAGATGGTATACGCCGTCAGCATCTTTGACGCCCAAAAGCAACGTAATATATTGCAGCGTAAGCGTATATGTCTTGCCGGACCCGGCAGAAGCTTTGTATATGGTCAAGTGGGACATGGTGTGGTACGGATTTGGTGGATGCAAATTATATGGTTGGGCGGATGTGAAATTGTAATACGAGTTTTGTCGGCATCGGCAAGAACCGAGGCATGACGAAATGCGTATTTGTCAGCCTTTGGTCTTGAACCCGAGGCTCGGCAGCATGGTGCGCAAGGCGTCTCGACGGTCGCCCTGCAACAATATCTCACCGCCACGGGCGCTGCCGCCCACCCCGAGGCGTCGGCGCAGCGTGCCGGCCAAGGCATCCACATCATCATCGGACATACCTTGCGGACATACCACAATGGTGGCCGGATGACCGCCACGGCCTTTGCGCTCGTATACTATTTCGAGAGTCCATGCCTTGACACCATCGGTCGGCCCTCCGGCAGTATCCTTCGGCTCGATGCCATCGTCTGCCGACCGTGCTAAATCATCCTCCACGGGCGTTACGGAGGCGCGAAATGCCGCCAATGCGTCTTTCCAGTCGTCACTCATGGACATGCACGTCTATGCTGTCGGGTACGTAATCCTCGTAGTCGCGCAAGTCCGAATGCGTGCCCAGGGCCAAGCGATGCGCCATATTGGCAATGCTCTGCTCCTCGACACTCAGACTGTTAAGAAACACAGATACCGAGTCGGCGCTGACGGAAGCGGCACGCCGGAAGCAATCGGCGGCACGCGCCATATTCAATTCGTTGTCGCAATCATTGTCCGCAGCCGTGGCATACACGACGGCTATGCGGCACATCTGATTGACGGTGATAGCCGTACTGTCCGTCTTTTGGAGAATGTCACGGCATATCTCAGCGGCCTCTCCATAGCGACCTTCATGCATGGCGCTCTCGGCGAGTACAAGATCACCCTCCGTGTCCTCACCGCCCTCGCAGGAGGGTAGCGCGACGGTCAGTATAATTATTATCAGCGGCAACAAGCGCCGCAAAATGCCGTTGGTTATGGTATGGTAGGTAAGAAACATCTTAGGTGTTTGCATAACGACGCTCCCGGCGTGGAAGCGCCTTTTGACTGATGCAAATATACGTCATTTTTTCGGTATAGATGCCATAGTCGAGCATAAAAAAGGCGACCGGAATACCCGATCGCCCATGTTTTTTCTGCCGTATCGGCTAAATTATTGTTTTATCGGGGATTTGTAGAATCGCGTATACAGGTCGGTGATGCAGAAGTATGCCGGGTTGTTCATGCCATATTTACCGGTTTTGCTGGATTCCATCTGGAATACGAGCTCGTCCACGGTACCCAGTCCGGAAAGGTCGACACCTATCCACGAGTCAAAAATCTTGCCCTTGTAAGCGAGGGGAACCTTAATCGAACCCACACTCACGCCGCGAAGACGTCCGTAGATGATAACGTTGCAGTAGTCGTCCTGACCAAAGGGCGTGCTGTATGCATCGCCGTTCTTCATTGCGAAGTAGCCCCATGTGGTATTGGCTATACGAGTGCTGAGCAAGGCGACCTCGCTATCAAATTTGATATAGCAGCTGGGGGTTGCGATATTCCCATCGAGTTTTTCGGAGGTATTCCAGTAACCCACGAGATAGTTGGGAGTTGTGAAACCCTTGCCGGGCATGGCTGCATACTGGTGATCCACCCAAGTGCCTTCAGCCGTGTAGTCCTTCAGGTCCGAAACTTTGGAGGGGCAGAAGCCGGACCACGAGTAGTACTTGACTCCTCCGAATTCAGATACCAATACGCTGTGCGATACGGTTACGCCGGTATACCCGAGAGGGCCTTGTTCGGGGTTGAGAACTTCGGCCCAATAGCCGTCGGCGTTATACTCTTTGGCTTCCCTGCCGAAGTTGTACACCAAGTCGATGCTGTCGGGGTCGTCATCATCATCGTTACATGCGGTCATACCAAACGTAAGGCATGCCAAAGCAACGAGTGTCAAGAGGTTGTGAAGATGTTTCATTGCTATTATTGTTTGTGGTAATTATTTTTTTGATGACACAAAGGTACACATCTTTATCGATATAGCGGATATATAGCGACACAAAATACTCAAAAATAGGTATTGTCAGGCTACGGATACGACTGTAATTTTGCAGTGTCAACAAAAGGCAAACACGACTGCACCGACAGTCGGCTCGAACGGAGCAACAGACGGTGCCGAAATTGACAAAAGATTTTGTATATAGAGGATAATTACGTAATCACGAAAGACACACACCACGGCATGGCCGATCCTCACGGCATCGACCACCGAAAGACTTGGGGCGCGAAGTGATTCGCGCCCATTTCTATTGTCCCCGTAGGACACGCAAAAGACCGACTTTTTCGGCAATACGTAATCACAGATAGTTACAAAAAAAGGTCTGCGCCCCGAATTGGCACAGACCTTTTTTGTATAATTGGATGCGGATGGTTGTTACTTGCCCACCATCACCTTGCAAGTCTCGGATCCGGCCTTGACAATATACATGCCCGGAGCGAGGCGTACGACTATACCACGGGGCGCATACGCAGCTATACGACCTTGGAGGTCATAAACTACGGCATTATCTGCGCCGGAGACTACCAAACCTTCCGAAGTCACATTGACAGCCGGGCCTTCGCCACCGGCAATATCGTTGACAGCCGAGAAATATGGCGTCAAATCGGTCGGCTGAGACTCACCGCTGCCATATACGGCAGTGATGAAGTAACGTCGTTCGATGATGCTCGTCTCGGGAATATTGAAGGACGTTGTCGCTGCTTCCACCATTTCTGCGTTGACGCGGCCGACTCCGTTTTCGTAGACATTGTAGCCCAGTAACGGGTTGGACACAGCCTCGGTGATACGGACATTATCGATCCATATCGCACTGGTAAACGAAATCTTGGAAATGAAATGTATGGCCACGCGTTTGGCTTCGGACGGGATGCCGGTTATGCTGATGGGTACAAAAGTTTCCGAATTGATAAACTGTCCATACGAAGGGCTCGATTTCAGGGTATTCACCTTGTTTGTAAAGGCGGCTGAAGGATTGGCGGCGTCATAGTCTGCTTCTGTGGAATAAACAATTTCCATAGTGTAGTAGTACGACGAGGACGTGAATTTCTTTGTCGCAACAAGGATGTTGAGATCCATTGTGGCGCCGGCCTTGCAGTCCAGCACGGGCGAAATCAGCCAATCATCCTGCTGCTTGTATGCACCCAAAGTCAGACCAATGACATTGTCACCATCGCGACCTCTAGGAACAGACGGTTTATTGACGACCGAGAAGGCACTGCCGGAAGCCATATAGTAGCTATCGCCGGCAGCCTGATCGAGATCGAGGGCGGTGAAGCCGTCAAACGGACCTGTAAAGCCGCCTGCGCTTCCCTCGAAGGATGTGCTGACGCTTAGCGGGGTGTGTCCGTCACCTGCAGCACCCCAGGAGACTTCTATCGATCCGTCGGCAAGCTGCTTGGCATCGGGATTTGTGGGCGAGGCCTCTTCGACAAAAGCCACAGCCACCTCAGCCGCAGTTGAGATGTTGTTCTCGGGTTTTTCATCGCCGTCATATACGACTTGGAGCGCAAACGAATAGCTATCGGCAGCCTGTACCTCGATAGCCGTAACAGGAACTGTCAAATCCACAGTGGTCGATCCGAACGTTGGAATGTCCACGGTGGTCGGCAGGGCTATGGACTCGGGATAGTCAGTCACCAGCTTGAGAGAGTAATCGGCGGCGCTGACAACCTTTGCGCTGTTGTTGGAAATGGTAAACGAAAGGTTGATATCATTGCCCGAATATACCGATGTCGGAGCAACGACAGACGAGACTTCGAGGTCTTTGTCGGCCGGAACGAACACGCGCACCTTATCAATGACAGTATTCTGTCCATAAGCGCTCAGCGACAGAAATGCTACACGGAAAGTTTTGCAACCATCAGCGATAGCCGCTGCAAGCGGAAATTCAACCTTCTCCCAATTCTGGGTGGTGCCCTTCAACGTAATCAAAGCATCGGGAACATTCGTCCAGTCGCCGTTGTCACAGGACACCTGTATTTGTATTTGATCATTGCCGGTAGTACGGTATACGTAGAATTCGATGATGGGGCTGCTGCCTGCTACATATTTTATAGGTGCGGAGGCAAGGCGTGCCGAGCAGCCGCGTGTAGCGTCCCAAGACCTGTAAATGGCGAAGCCGCCGTCTTGGTCTATAGACTCGGAGACGATGGGACGTTTCGCGGTGCTCGAGGCCACAGCCTCCCAATTGATTTTGCCGGAAACAATATCAGCCGTCCAAACCTTGCCGAAGGATGCTCCGGCAAAGGAGTCTGTAAACGGGAGCGTCAGAGAACCGACAGCCAAGGTCTTGGTCTTTACTTCTTCGGAAGACAAACCATTGAGCACGGCTACAACGGAATACTGCAAAGAATGCAAGTCACCGGAAGTATAGTTGTCGATGAATGTCGTGGCAGTACATGCTTCGGCAACGATGGTCGGCACATCATCTACAATACGCGTAACGCGATAGGTGAGTGACGACGGGTCGAGAAACGCACCATGCACACCGGTTGCGGGAGCCTTCCACGAGAGCGTGTACGAGTCATCATTTGCGGATACCGCAAGATCGGTAACAGGATTGGGAGTTTCTTTGCCCGCGTATGTCGAAGCTGTGACGCGTTCGCTGGTATTGCCGGCACTCTCAACCGTCACCGAGTAGGAGACTGTACCTTCACCGCAGTCGTTGTCTGTATACGAGACGTACTCGCCGGCAGCACCACGGCCGGTCTTGACTGCTGTCTCACCATCGCCGCGGAAGATGCTATACTTGAGTGTTCCGTCAAGCGGCTGTCCGCTTATCGTGGCCGAGGGAAGCGTAAATGACACCGTAACCGAGGCCGAGCCGTCGGATGCGGGCACCAGCGTAAGACCCTCGGCAGCCAGAGGAACGTTCGATGATCCGACCTCAACGACTTTGGTGTCGAAAAGATACATCCCGTTGGTTTCGCCGAGGAAGTACAGCTTGTACTGCCCGTCGGCATCGACATGGAATTCTACGGTCTTTTGTGTGGCCGTGCTTTTGTTGGCATAGGCCAAATTGTCGTAGCTGGCCAAGACCTTATACTTGCTCAAGTCGTTGCCCTGCCCCAGACCGATGGTTAATGAAGTGGTCTTGCGCGAGTTATAGGCTGCCGGAGACACCTCGATGCGATAGAGTGTGAATGCTTTCAGCGTCACTTCCGGAGTGATAAGATAGTCCGAATAATAGGGCTCGGTGATGCCGGAATTGTACATATACGGGTATTTCCCGTAGTTGTTGAAAGTCCAGGCGTTGTATTCGTTGTGGTCGTACTTAATGCTGGTCTGTGTGCAGTTGTCAAAGGTCGTGCGGTCCGTCAGATCCAACACGGCCTCCGTAGTCTGCGCCGATGCGCCGACAGACAGAGACATAGCCGCCGAAAGTAATGTTATGTATAGGCTTTTCATTTTATTTCTTGCTTTATTTTTTTAAGAAAGCGGGGACGCATTTTCGATGCAGTCCCCGCCATTATTAAGCAGGACTGATCAATCCCGCGATGGATCGCTTGGTCACAACAGGTGCTTTTTTAGTCGTGAACGGGGCGTACCTGAATACCGCCGGCCTTAGAGCTGTAGGTCACCTGAGGGTCATTGAACTTGTTGCCTACACCACGCGAAAAGCGCAGTGTTACGGCTGTGCTTGTCATCTTTTTGCCGGTTTTGTCGGTATTGACATTAGCGCTACCGGTCATATAGTATCCGCTTTGGATGGAACCGCGCGGCGCTCCTTTGTAGCCCTGCATTCCGCAAGCGGGCAGGAAGATGCTGTTGCCGTTGGGGCCGGTAACGGTATATCCGTATGTTTCGGCTTTCCATGTGCATTTTTCGAGCAGTTCTTTGACCTCAGCCTCGGAAGGCAGACGCCAACCATTGCCCCAAAGAGCCTTGGCCGTGTCATATTTGGTGTCCGAAATTTGGTCTCCTATTTCGATGTATTCGCCGGTCAGGGGATCGTACCATTTGTAGTTGTATACATGGCTGTACTGCTTTTCGATAATTTCGCCCCAGCAGATATAGTCACCGGTCTCGGAGGCGTCTTTAGCACCGATGTTGAACGGAGCCCATTTTACGGACAGGCCGAGGTCTACCGGCTCGGAGGGTGCGGTATATGTGGGCAGCGTCTCGGCTGGCACGGGACCATATACGGGACGTATCGAGAAGCCTACATCGGGATAGTCATATCCTTCGGCCGAGCGATTGGAGGCATCGATGTTGGCGCGGTAGTTGCGGCATTCCTGCGTGATGTCGGACTGTTCGTATTCGGTGGAGGTCCAGTAGAAGCATCCGAGCTGGTCGTGGGTATGCTCCGAGCCCACCATATTGCCGGCGGCGGGCAGGAAGATGCTGTTGCCGTTGATGCGCGAAGTGATTACGGCTCCGGTTACGCCGTTCATTCCGGTCCAGGTGAATTCGCAGTTATTGATAAGTTCGCGCCACTCATCGCGTGTAGGTATGCGCCATTGGTCACCCCACTTGACATGTGCTACGTCATAGTTTGTACCGGTAATTGTGGCTCCTAACTTCAGGTAGTCTTCCCATTGGTCGTGGTCTTCGCCTTCCCAGTCGTAGTACCATTTGTAGTTCTCGAGAGTGTACTCGCTCTTAGGCTCGATTTCGCCGTAAGCGTAGAAGTTGCCTGCTTCCCAGGGGTTGGAGGCGCCGACATTGTATGTAGCCCATTTTACGGACAAGCCGAGGTCTACCATCTTGGTTGACGGATCTACCTGACCTTCGTTGATAAAGGTGATTTTGGACACCTCGGACACGTTTCTCAGTTCTTCGGTGCCGTCCTTGTATTCTATTTTCATCATCTTCTGCTGGGCATTGGCCGTGCCGAAGCCTACAGCGGCGACGAGTACTGCGTAAAGTATCTTGTTCATTGTATGTTAGAGTATGATTTTGAATGCTGTTTTATTGATTGTAACGATGTAGACGCCCTTGTTGAGTTCCGAGCGACTGACACTGAAAGACTCGGGGATCGTGGTATTGAGCACACAACGTCCGTCAAGCGAGTAGATTGAGAGCACGCTGCCGGCCTCGGCGTTGGATATGAGCAGTGCGTCCTGCGTCACACGCAGGGTCACGGCCGGAGCCACAACGTCGTCCACAGCATCGTATTTTACGAAGTCGATGAATTGGATGTCATCAAAATCGAAAGTCACGGGGTCTTGGCCTTTGGTCGCGATTGTCGCACCGGTGTCGGTGTAGGTCACCTCCGGATTGGACGTGAACAGAAACACCACAGGGTCGCCATTGGTCGGTGTAACCCTGACGGCGTCAGGCTCCACTTCCGCTGCAAAACCGCAAATGCTCACCAATATGGCCAGCAAGAAAGTAATTTTTCTCATAAGCAGTGTTGTTTGATTGGGTTATACTTTTTATGTATTCTGAAATGTATCTTTCGAAATGTATCTACCTTGGACATACATCCATGTAATATATACATGTAATATGTAGAATTGCGGCAAGTGTATGACACCTGTCGTATCAGAAATAATGGTGTCGCCTAACGGCGATATCATGTAGAATGTCTAATAGTGTATCCATGCCTTGGATTACTATTTAAAAATATTTTTCGGTCGCAAAAGTACACTTAATTATCGTATCACACAAGACTTTTGCAAAAAAAACAGTCGCACTTATGGAATTTTGTTTTTTCAGGCAATCGTAAAAAAACACTAACTACCTTATTGGCAAAATGGTACATTAAACAACGACGCATTGAGAAAAATTCGGAAAACCACATCTTTCGGCTTATTCCGGTCAGAGTTCGGCGTTTTTACCGACTTTTTGTTTTTCAAGCCGGTTATTTTGAGCGGTCGCCCTTCATCGGCTATTTTCGGTAATTCGTATACAGGGACACGATGCGTTTCTTTCATAGACAACAACAGTACATACCGATAACGGCACATAACGGCACAAAAAAAGCGAGGAAATTGCGGATGTTCCTCGCCTTCATGCGCTTCAAGATGGACTCGAACCAACGACCCTCTGATTAACAGTCAGATGCTCTAACCGACTGAGCTATTGAAGCGTGTATCATTTTTATACAACAGTGCGCAACCGCGATGATTGCATCCTGCGGCGCTCCCCCTCCGGGGATTTGCGGTGCAAAGTTACACAGAATTCCCGTACACACAAAATTTTTTCAAAAAAACAAGCAATTTTTTTCGTTGAAAGATTCAGAAAAGAAGTGCAACGGCAAAAACCGGACATTCGGATAAGGAGGATAACGACCACGCAGTATCTCTCCGCCGACATAAAAAACGACACGAGGATGCCCGACAATTTGTGTCGGACATCCTCGCGAATGCATTGTCTGCGGGCCGAGGCCGCGGGCGTTTAGCGCACTAAGACCTTAGTGGTTTGAGAGCCCTGACGACGAATGTATAAGCCGGCGGCAGGAGTATCGCTGACGCGGCGACCCTGCAGGTCGTAGTATTCGACGGGGGCTGCGGCGTTGTCTTCATCGGCAACGATGTCGGACACGCCGTCAAAAAGTTGCTCGGGAAGCCGGAACTTGGCTATCTGGATGGCAAAAGACGAGCCTGTATTGGCCGCCTCGAGTCCGGCTGCACACATGCCGCCTCTACCGCGAGCATCCGTGAATGCCAAGCCGGCCTTGGGCGCATAGGCTATATTGAATGCCAAAGGTATTGCCGCATTGAAGCCGCTGCCCTTAACACCGGTTACGAGCGACCATGAGTCTGCAGGATCGGCCTCAAGTGTATTGGCATTATAAGGACGCAGGAAGACGCCAATGGTGTTCTTCATCGTGTAGCCGAATACATATACCTTGTCGGGAGTGGTAGTGTTGACCAACGCGGCTTGGTAGACGGTGAGACCGGTATAGGCGGCGGCGCTGAATGAGCCGGGAGAGCTTACACCCTTAATCCATTTGCCGGTAGCGGCATCAAACTTGACGAGCATACCCTCGCGCATACGAGCAGTGCTGGCCACGCCAAGCTCTTCATTGCCTTGGGGATAGAATTTGCCGTTGTACTGCCCGCAGAACCACAGGTTGCCGTTGCCGACATTGATGCCGGTGTTTTGCATGATGCACGAGTTGTTGCTATCCTTTTCGCCCACGATATTGGTGTGCCATTCGGAAGCAAGAGTGGATGCGTCGACGGCTGCTACATAGAGGTTTACAACACCGGTGCTGCACAGCGGAGCGCCTGCCAGCGTTGCGGTGAAAGCCTCGCCGGACACAACATCATAACGTCCGTAGAGGTAAAGAATGCCGCGGTCGTATACGACATTATTAATATGACCGTTGGTGATACCGGTGCCCTGAGCCTCGAGCGAACCGAGCAGTTGTCCTTCGGGGGTGAGCTTGAACAGGTACATATCGCCGGCAGCCTTCTGTGCATCGCCATTCCAGCCATTAATATACTTTGGGGTAAATGTCACCGTATTGCCGGCTTGGTCCTTCAGGTGCATGGTGGCGCGGTAGTTGCCACTGATAAAGATGTTCCCGTCGGGGGCAACTGCAAGGTCGTCCACGAACAGGCCGGCACGCACTTTGTTCGTGCCTCCGTCAGCCGGGACTTCCATGGCATCAACATCGATGACGCCGTAGCCCAGCAGTTTACCGTCGGCAGACAGATGGCCTACAATGCCTACGTTGCGGTATTCATCGACAGCGGGATATACGTCCGTAGATGCGCCCGTGCCGTCTACGATTGTCAGCGGATGGGCCAGCATATCAGCCTTTACGTCATGGCGCATAACTGCGACAAATACTATAGATCCATCAGGAAGAATATCGAGACCGCCGTTATTGCTGGCCGCATCGCCATACGAGCTGTAAAGGCTCCATACTTTCTTGCCCTGTGCGTCAAGACGCATGATTATGAGGTTGTTATTGGTGTTGCGCTGCACGTCCACAGGACTGGCGAAAATGGTTTCGTCTGCATAAGTGGCGGCATCGCCGGCGCTGTGCGTGGCGGCCGAGCCCATCCAATAGATGGCCGAGCCATCCTCCGTGGCCTTGATGCTGCGAGTCATAGAGCCCGAAGCAAGAGGGCCTTTTACGAAATTGGCCCATTCGGCAGTGGGCGCGGCGGGAGCGGCCATAGCGGTGGCCGTTCCCAAAAGCATGACAGCTAATGTCGTTGTAATGAATTTCATAAGCTTTCTGTTGTTAAGTTTGTGTGTTTTCTATTGTTTTCAACCATCAGTCATTGGTTCTTCGTAAAGAAGCCTATGCTATAAAGACGCGGTTTTTTTCGGCGCAAAATTACGCATAGACAACTTAATATAAAAGCATTAAGCACCAAAAAGCCCAAAAATACTTACAAATGGGTATGTCGGATTGCGTCTCTCGCCAAACAATTGCACAATTTGAGTATGCGGTTACGGACAGCCGAAAACCACAAATCTACACATTGCAGCTTTCGGATAATAACGTCCTTTTTCGGAAAAAACGCATCAAACAACTTCCCTCAGGTCAATATTGTCCTAAATAAATTTAGGCGACAGCGTAACGTGCAACGCCATAGAGC
>ERZ779851.740-NODE-740-length-31878-cov-10.015461_pt1 | contig 31878 bp, 39 predicted proteins | sample MGYA00511094_ERZ779851 | MGnify/ENA primary metagenome ERZ779851 (study PRJEB29588, sample SAMEA2155512) | human gut metagenome | biome: human gut; feature: human-associated habitat; material: faeces | place: Denmark | collected 2008/2010 ...
TAACACCACTTTCATTAGGTATTGAAACATATGGTGGAGTATTTACAAAATTAATTGAAAGAAACACAACAATACCAACGAAGAAATCACAAATCTTTTCAACAGCAGCAGATGGTCAAACAAGTGTTGAAGTCCACGTACTACAAGGTGAAAGAGAAATGGCAGCATACAATAAGACATTAGGAAGATTCCAATTAACAGGAATACCACCAGCACCAAGAGGAGTTCCTCAAATTGAAGTTACATTTGATATAGATGCAAATGGTATAGTACACGTATCTGCAAAAGATATGGCAACAGGAAATGAGCAAAACGTTTCAATAACAGCAAGTTCAAATCTATCTGAAGAAGATATAGATAAAGCTGTAAAAGATGCAGAAGCACATGCAGCAGAAGACAAGAAGAGAAAAGAAGAAGTTGAAGTTAAAAACAATGCAGAAAGTTTAGTATACAGTAGCCAAAAAACGCTAGATGAACTAGGAGACAAAATAAGTGGCGAAGAAAAAGCAAAAGTTGAAACAGAAATAGACAATGTTAAAAAAGCATTAGAGACAAATAACACAGAAACGATAAAAGAAGCAACAGAAAAATTAACACAAGTATTTTATCAAATATCTGAACAACTATACAAAGCAAATGCCCAAAATGGAGCAACAGGAGCAGAATACACAGCAAATGAAGGAAATGATGGAACAGTATACAATGCAGACTACAAAGTAGAAGATGACAACGATAACAAATAATATAAAACTGTAGGGGCGAGCATTGCTCGCCCACCCATTGTATTACACTACAAAATATTGTAAATTATATGTGTACTATAAATATAATAATATAGATATAATTTACAAAAAAAGGAGAGTATATTTTAAAATGGCAAATAAAAGAGATTATTATGAAGTTTTAGGCGTAGATAAAAACGTAAGTGATGAAGAACTAAAAAGAGCATATAGAAAGTTAGCAAAAAAATATCATCCAGATGCAAACCCAGATAATAAAAAAGAAGCAGAAGAAAAATTCAAAGAGGTATCAGAAGCATATGAGGTTTTATCAGATCCACAAAAAAGAAGAATGTATGACCAGTTTGGAGCAGATGGACCACAAGGCTTTGGAGGAGGAGCTGGAGGACCGAGAGGAGGATACTATTCATACACTACTTCTGGCTTCGATGATTTTGATGCAGGCTTTGGAGACTTAGGAGATATCTTCTCAACTATTTTTGGAGGAGGAGTAGGATTTGGTTCAAGAACAAGTACTAGACAAAAAGCAACAGGTCCAATAAAGGGAAGAGACTTAAGATACAATTTAGATATTACTTTTGAAGAAGCATATTTGGGAGTAAAAAAAGAAATAACAATAATAAGAGACGAAGAATGTCCAATATGTCATGGAAATAGAGCAAAACCAGGTACAAAAACAACTACTTGTAAAGCATGCCATGGTACAGGAACAATTAAACAAACTACCTCAACACTACTTGGACAAATACAAACGACAAGAACTTGTCCTGAATGTAATGGAGAAGGAACAGTAATAGAAGAAAAATGCACGCAATGTAAAGGAAAAGGAACAATACGTAAAGCTGTAAAAATACAAGTGACAGTTCCAGCAGGAATAGATAATAATCAAATAATAGCACTAAGAGAACAAGGAGAATTAGGCATAAAAGGTGGACCAAGAGGAGATTTAAATGTTGTTATTAGTGTAAGAAATCATAAAATATTCAAAAGAGATGGAAATACCGTAATATGTGAAATACCAATAACATTTACTCAAGCAACACTAGGTGCAACATTAGAAATACCAATGGTAGATGGAAGTAAAGAAAAATACACAATACCAGAAGCAACACAAAACGGTACAAAATTTGCAATAAAAGGAAAAGGATTTAATAGAATAAATAGCACTTATAGAGGAGATTTCATATTTACTGTGAATGTTCAAATTCCAAAGAAATTAACACCAGAGCAAAGAGAACTATTAAATCAACTAGCTAAAACAATGAATGAACAACCACCAGTGAAAAAAAGAGGAATATTTGGATAAAAGTAAAGAATAAAAAGAGCAAAAAGAGTTTTTGCTCTTTTTTACTTCACAAAAAGGGGAAAATGTGGTAAAATAAAAATATAAGTTTTATTTTGGAGGTTTTTATGGATGTTGATAAGAAAGTAAATGTAGAAGAAATTGAAATAAAAAAAATGAAAAAGACAGAATTAGTATGGGACAAATATATTGATTATTTAATTGAGGCAATAGACGAGAGTAACTTTATGAAGCGCTCAGAGATTAAACCGATGGCGACTCCAAAGGATGATTTGGAAACACATTTAACATCAAGAGCAACACACGTAAGAAATGCTGCCAATATAGCAAAAAGAATAGCAAAGGGACTAGACTTAGACTATGAGTATGCGTATGCTGGTATGCTTATGCATGATGCAGGACATCCGTTTAGTGCACATGATGGAGAAGAAACATTTACACACATTGGAGAAATATTTAATGTACAATTTTTCCACCATAATGCAAAAGGAGTTGAAGTTATTGAAAGCGAAAATATCTGCGAAAAAGCAATAGCAAAAATCCCTAACATAAAAAACAAACCAGAATTAAGAAAAAAACTACAAGAAGAATTTTCATATTTTTTGGATATTGTAGTATCTCACGATGGAGAAGCAAGTGCAAAAGATATGAACAAAAAAGAAGACTATTATCTAGATATGCAAACTGCTGTAAGAACTAAAGTAACTTCAGCAACAGCAAAAAACAAATATAAATGCATAGCACAAACACCAGAGGGAAAGATAGCAAAATATGCGGATGTTATAGCATATTTAGCAACAGACATTAGAGATGGATTTAGATTGGGAATATATAAAGATTTTATTCCAAGATATTTAGAACTATTTGGAGAAATGTTTGCAGATGATTATGCAGATAAAACAGAAGATAAAATTCAAATTGCAAAGAACATTATTGACCAAATAAAAGATGAAAAATTAAGAGGAATTGTACAAGATGCACAGAAAGAAGAAAATAGGGAAATAATAAAAATTGCAAATCAAATAACAGGAGAAATTACAGAAAAAGACATCCAATTTGAAACAGATTATGGAAAGGTTAATAAAATAGTTGAAGCACATATTGAAGAATATAAAAAACAGAAAGAGCAAGAAGGTATGAGCGACGAAGATAAAATGTTTTTAAATTCTGACTTACAAAAAATAAGAGAATTTGTTGGAAAAAAATTAAGAGTTCGTTCAACAGTTGTGGCAGAAGTAACAACAAGAATGCAAGAGTTCTTTATAAATGACTTACTAAAAAACTCAAGAACAACAGGACAATTGCAATTTTCACCTTTAGGACAAAGATTGTTCTTTGCAGCAAAACAAATTAACTACGATACATATGTTCCTAAAACAAAATGGAAATATCAACAAGATGCACAACCTAATGCTGCCATGAAATTAGTAGAAACTTGTGCAAAAAGTATGATAAGAACGGGTGTAGTTGCCAACCAATTTTATAATAGAACAATTAGAAAACAAATTGAGAATTCACAAGCTTTAGCATATTGCAAAACAGAGTATAAAGACCCAAAAGAATGTGATAGTTATAAAAAGCAACAAGAAATTAGAGACATTAAAATCCTTCCAGATGCAAGATTTACAACTTCTGGAAATAGAAATGAAACAAAGGCAAGAAGAGAATTATTTTCAAACATTTATGAATATGTGCAAAATGGGGAAGACACATTTGCAACTAAATATATGAATACTTTTTATGCTATTGAAACACAGATAAGAAATAAAGTACAAAAAGCGCTAGATAGTAAATATGAGACCAAGATTACAGGTCAACCAAAAGATTTTGAACAACTTTATAGAAGTAAAGTAGATGAAGACATAGAAAGCATTAGACAAAAGATAAAGGCAGAATATGGAACTATGGATAGTGTTACGCCAGAACAACAAGAAAAAATAGCACAAAAACTAATTGATAGAGAAAGACAAAAGATGGAAGAAAAAATGGCAATACAGCTTTCAATAGACTATTTAGCCGGAATGACAGATAGAGGATTTAATGAACTAGCAATTAGAACAGGATATATGAAAAAAGAAGACCTAAAAAGTGATAGAGTAGATCCTGAAACAGCACTAAAAGAAAATAAAAAAGTACAAGAATTATCAAGAAAAATGCAAGAAGATGAAAGAGAATAAACTAATTTGGAGGAATAATGCCAAAGTTTTTTATAGAAGCAAATCAAATGCAAGAAAATAAAATAACTTTATTTGGCGAAGACGTAAAACATATTGCAAATGTTTTAAGGAAGCAAATAGGCGACCAAATAAACATTTGCAATATAACTACGTCTGAAAACTTTTTATGCCAAATAAAAGAAATAAATAAAGAACAGATAAAATGTGATATAGTAAAAAAACTATTATCAGAAGCTGAACCTAACACCGAAATTACTATATTTCAAGGGCTTCCAAAAGCAGAAAAGATGGAAATAATAATTCAAAAATGTACAGAACTAGGTGTTAAATACTTTATACCAGTGCAAATGGAAAGATGTGTAGTAAAACTTGATAGCAAATCTGAAGAAAAGAAAATAGAAAGATGGAATAAAATTGTAGAGACGGCAGCAAAACAAAGTGGAAGAGACTTTATACCAAAAGTGGAAAATTCAATAAATTTACAAAAACTTTTGAATTTAATACAAAAATATGATATAGTATTATTGGCATATGAAAATGAAGAAAAAAACACATTAAAAAATGTTCTAAAAACTTTAGAAAACAAGAAAAACCTAAAAATAGGAATAATAATAGGACCAGAGGGTGGAATAGACTACAAAGAAGTTCAAAAATTAGTAGAAGCAGGGGCTAAAACAATTACACTAGGCAAAAGAATTTTAAGAACAGAAACAGTAGGATTAGCAATGGCAAGCATTATAATGTATGAATTAGAATAATACAAAAGAAGGGTAGGAAATTTAAGTTGAAGAAAAATGCATTAAATAACATAGAGAAAATAAAAGAAAAAAGAACATTATCAAAAGAGGTTAAAGATAGTATAATTGCTAGAATAGTAGCTAATTGGGCAATTTGTATTGCTATAATTATTTTATTAATGGCACTTAAAATGGCATCTAACCTCTTAGATAAATCAGTAGCCACATTTATATACAACGCTTACTCAATTGAAATTTTAATTTTTTCAATAATAGTATTAGAAGTAGCATACCATAAGGATAGTGGAAAATGGGCAATATCTGGTATAGAAATGTTAATACTTGCAATACTTATGCTTTTTGCTCCATACATTTTCTTTAGATTTACTAATAAAATAATTTATGCGATAATTGCTTTTATTACTGTATATTATATTTGCAAGATAATAATAATATATTGCAAAGAGAAAAAACAATATTTGCTTAATATTAGCGACATACAAGAAATAATTAAAAAAGAAAGCCAAGATGATAAAGCAGAAAAAGAAAAAATGAGAATACTAGAAGAAATGACACAACAAAAAGTAAAAGCAACAGAAAAAACAACAGCAACAAAAAAATCTGCGAAAATAGAACAAAAACCTAGAGCGACAAAAAAATCAATAAATAAAGAAGCAACAAGAAAGCCAAAAGCTAAAAGAAAAACAGCAACTAAAAATACAAAACCGAAAAAAGAAACAACAATTCAAAAAACAGAACTTAAAAATAAAACCATTTCCAAAAAAGGAACAACAACACCAGCAAGAAAAGCTACTACAAAACCAAAAACAATAAAAAAAGTAACAAAGAAGGAGATTAAATAAATGTTAAGAAGTATGACAGGATATGGAAGAAGTAAGTATGAAAACGATTCCAGAGAATATACAGTAGAGATAAAATCAGTTAATAATAGATATAGTGATATATCTATTAAAATGCCAAGAAACATAAGCTTTTTAGAAGATAATATTAAAAAAATTATTTCTAATTCTATTACAAGAGGGAAAGTTGAAGTATTTATTAGTTTTTCTAACAATAGCGAGAAAGGTAAAACAATAGAAATAAATAAAGAACTTGCAAAAATATATATAGAGGAAATGAAAGAACTTGCAAGTGAAGCAGGTATTAATTCAAATATTGAAGTAATAGATGTTATGAAAATGCCAGACATATTAAATATTAAACTAAACGAAGATGATGAAAAAATCATAACAGAAGAACTAATAAATTGTACTAGAGAAGCAATAGATAACTTTATACATATGAGAGAAATAGAAGGAGAAAAGATAAAAGAAGACCTAGAAAAAAGGATATCATTAATTTCTAAAAAAATTGATAAAATAAATTCAATTTCTACTGGACTTGTGAATGAATATATAGTAAAATTAGAAAAGCGAATAAATGAATTACTTAAACCAAATGTGGTAGATGAAGCACGTTTAGCACAAGAAATAGTAATTTATTCAGATAAATGCTCAATAGAAGAAGAAGTAACAAGAATGAAAAGTCATATATCACAGTTTTTAAGTTTAATAGAAAAAGACAATAGCAATGGAAAAAGGATAGACTTTTTAATTCAAGAGATGAACAGAGAAACAAACACAATAGGTTCAAAAGCAAACAATTTAGAAATAATAAATTATGTTGTAGAAATAAAGACAGAATTAGAAAACATACGTGAGCAAATACAAAATATAGAATAGGAGGCTTATATGCAATTAGTTAACATAGGATTTGGAAACGTTGTTTCTGCAAACAAAATTGTTTCAATTGTAAGTCCAGAAGCAGCACCAATAAAAAGAATTATACAAGAAGCAAAAGACACAAAAGTTGCAATAGATGCAACCTGTGGAAGAAGAACAAGAGCAGTATTGATAATGGATTCAGGACATATAGTTTTATCAGCTGTGCAACCAGAAACAATAGCAACAAGACTAGACAAAGATATAACTAAAGAAGAAAATATAGAAGAATAAAAAGAGAAAGGAAATGAGAAAAAATGATTATAAAACCAACAGTTACAGATTTATTAAAAATAATTGATAACAGGTTTGAATTAGTGATATTAGTGTCAAAAAGAGCCAGACAAATATCAGAAGGACAAATACCTTTAACAAAAGTAAAAGAAAGGTCAGCAGTAACCCTTGCAGCGAATGAAATTGCTGAAGGAAAGGTGAAGGAATGCTAGTATTACTATCAGGGGTATCAGGAGCAGGAAAAGATACGATAAAAAATGAACTAATAAAAAGAATGGATAATGTAGTATCAATGCCTTCATATACAGATAGACAACCAAGAGAAGGCGAAGTAAATGGACAGATTTATAATTTTATAACAACACAAGAATTTGAAGAAAGAATAAAAAACAATGAATTTTATGAATATTCAGTACATCATGAACATTATTATGGAACATCAAAAGAAATATTAAATAAAACAATAGAATCAGGTAAAATTATAGTAAAAGATATTGAAGTAAATGGTACAGAAAACCTATTAAAAATATTTAAAAATAATATGGATATAGTTACAATCTTTTTAAGAGTTCCAAAAGATGAACTAAGAAGAAGGCTAGAACACAGAATAGAAAAAGCAAGTTTAAAGGAGATTGAATTAAGACTTAATAGATTTGACTATGAAGAATCAAAAATAGGAATATATGACTATGTACTAAAAAATGATAATCTTGAAAAAACTGTTCAAATAATAATGACAATCATAGAAAATGAATACAAATTAAGAAAACAACAAACAACTTGATAAATCATATCTAAGAGGAGGGAAAACATATGAATAAAAAGAACAAAATAATTGTTAGAGTATTTGCTGCAATAATGGCAGGACTAATGCTACTAGGTACATGTGCATCATTACTATATATGATATTTATAAAATAGAAGTAGGAGGAACTAATGCTAAAAAATTTAGAATTGTTATCAATAAAAGAAGGAGATATAACTGCATATATAAATACATTATTAAATAGTCCATATGATTTAATAATGTTCATAATTGATATAACGTTAGTTATATTCATAGCAGTTAAATTCCTACAATTTGTAAAAGGAACAAGAGCTTTGCAGTTACTAAAAGGAATCTTACTTCTAATTGCTGCAACAATGCTTAGTTCACTTTTAAATTTAAGAATACTTAACTTCATACTAACATCATTTATGACGTATGGAGTAATTTTGCTAATTGTAATGTTCCAACCAGAACTAAGACGTGCATTAGAACAACTTGGTTCAAATAAAATAAACAAATTCTTTGGAATAGAACAAGACATAGTAACAAAAGTAAAAGAGAATATTTATAAAATAACAATAGCAGCTATGGAATTATCGAACAATAAAACAGGAGCATTAATTGTTATTGAAAGAGATATAAAATTAAAAGATATAATAGATACAGGTGTATTGATAGGGGCAGAAATATCACCACAACTACTTGTAAACATATTCCAACCAAATACTCCTCTACATGATGGAGCAGTTATAATAAGTGAGAGTAAGATAATGGCAGCCGCATGTATGTTACCTTTATCAAGTGATAAAAACATATCTAAAAAGCTAGGAACAAGACATAGATCAGCAATAGGAATTTCAAAAGAATCAGATAGTATAGTTATAGTAGTATCAGAAGAAACGGGGAAAATATCAGTTGCAAAAAATGGAACGTTAATAGCAGATGTAAAAGAAGATGCTTTAAAACAAATTTTGATAAAAAATTTAGTGCCAAAGGTTGAAGAAAGAAAGAAATTTAGATTAACGAGGAAAAAATGAGAAATATAAAATTAATAATAGAGTATGATGGTAAAAAATTTGGTGGATGGCAAAAGCAACCCACCAAATTAAATATTCAAGGCGAAATAGAACAAGCAATAAAAGAAATAACTGGAGAAGATGTTGAATTAATTGCTTCAGGCAGAACAGATAGCGGAGTTCATAGTTTAGGACAGGTTGCAAACTTTAAAACAAACAGCAACATAGAAATAGAAAAAGTTGCAATAGCAATAAACTCAAAACTAAAAAAAAGTATAGTAATAAAAAAAGCAGAAGAAGTATCAGAAGATTTTCATGCACGATACAGTTGTAAAGGCAAAAAATACAGATACATAATAAATAATTCACAGCAAGGAACAGCAATTTATAGAGACCTAGAATGTCATATACCGCAAAAATTAGATGTAGAAAAAATGCGAAAAGCAATAAAATATTTTGAAGGGGAGCACGACTTCAAAGGCTTCAAAGCAAGCGGAACAAGTAGCAAAAATACAATAAGAACAATATACAAAGCCGAAATAAAACAAGAGGGAGAAAGAATAATAATAGAACTTACAGGAAGTGGATTTATGTACAATATGGTAAGAATAATAGCGGGTACCATTGTAGATGTAGGATTAGGGAGAATAAATCCAGAAGAAATACCAAGAATAATAAATTTAAAAGACAGAAACAAAGCAGGTAAAACCCTCCCAGCACATGGATTATACCTAGTAGAAGTTTACTATTAAAACTTCTTTTAGAAGGTATTAAATGGGAATAATTTTACTTTTCAGAGGAGTATATGAGACTGTGTACACACACATTTAGAAAATAAAATAAGAATTATTTACATATGCCTTATTAAATACATACATAAGAGATGGACAAGTCCGTCTCTTTCATTTATAAAAGATAATGAAACAACTAGACAAAAAAATAAAAACGTGATATAGTATATCAGGAGTTTTTCACAAGGAGAGAGTCAAAAAAATGGATAAAATAGAAGAAGCAAGAAAAATATTAAAACAATACCATCAAGAACACATAAATATTGAAAATGAAGAAATGGCAGAACAAATATTAAACATAGATTTTGAAAAGATGCAAGAGCTATATGAATTAGCAATAAATAAAAAATGTGTTAATAATATAGAAAATATTGAGCCTGTAAAGGCAATAAATCCTGCAAAGTTAAAAGAAGATGAAATAAATAAATACAGAAAGCTTGGCGAAGATGCAATTAAAGCTGGTAAATTTGCAATTGCAATAATGGCGGGGGGACAAGGAACTAGATTAGGTCATAATGGACCAAAGGGTACTTTTGAAATAGAGTTAAATTCAAAAGTCAAGTCACTTTTTGAAGTTATTGTGGATAAGTTAAAAGAAGCATATGAAAAATATAATATATACTTGAATTGTTATATTATGACTAGTCCACAAAACCATGAAGAAACAATTACATTTTTTAAAGAAAAGGAATACTTTGATTATCCAAAACAATGTATAAAATTCTTTAAACAAGATGACCTACCATTAATGGATAAAAATGGAAAACTAATATTAGGAAAAGATGGATTAATAAAACAGGCATCAGATGGAAATGGTGGGATATTTTATTCAATGGCAGAAAAAGGTATCTTAGATGAGCTTAAAAAGAAGAAAATTGAATGGATATTTATAGGTTCAGTTGATAATTTATTAGTAAAATATGTAGATACACTTTTGCTAGGCTTAGCAATTGAAAAACAAGTAAAAATTGCAACAAGGACAGTATTGAAGAACAATCCACAAGAAAGAGTTGGAGTCCTTTGCAAAAAAAATGGAAAGGTTAAAGTAATAGAATATACAGAAATTCCAGAAGAAATGAGACTTGCGGTAAATGAAAATGGAGAAATATTATATGGTGAATCTCATATAATGTGCAATTTATTTAATATAGAAGCAATAGAAAAAGCAAGTACCAAAGAACTTAAATATCACGTTGCAGAAAAAAAAGCAGAATTTATTAATAAAGATGGAAATCTTGTAAAACCAGAGGAACCCAATTGTTACAAATTTGAAAAATTTATATTTGATAGTTTTTGTTTGTTCGATGAAATAGCCATATTAAGGGGAAAAAGAGAAGAGGATTTTGCGCCAATAAAGAATGCAGAGGGAGTAGATAATCCAAAAACCGCAAAAAAATTATATGAAGATTTTATGAAGAAGAACACATAAAAACAGAAAAAACATGAAGAATATAAAAGGGGGCAAGAAATGAAATTTAAGTCGAAAAGAAACATAATTAAAACAAGAGACTTCATATCAGACTTTTTTAGAATTGCTATTGGTACAATAATTATGGCAGCAGGGTTAGAATTGTTTTTGATTCCAAATCAGCTCTCAACTGGAGGATTTTCAGGTATAGCGATAATAATATATTATATACTGAAAGTACCAGTAGGAACAACAATACTCTTATTAAATATACCATTATTCATAATAGCATATTTCAAAGTTGGAAAAGAATTTTTTGCTAAAGCAGTAATCGGAACAATATTTTTATCAATCTTTTTAAATGCATTTGAAAAAATAAACCCTATTACAGAGGATAGATTTTTAGCCTTCTTATATGGTTCAGTTATTGTAGGAATAGGAACAGCAATGGTGCTTAAAGTAAATGGCTCTACAGGAGGAACAGATTTATTAGCTAATATAATTCGTAGTTTTAAGCCACACTTAAAAACAGGCTCATTAATAGTTGCTCTAGACACCATAATTATTATAGCAAATACATTTTTCTTTAAAGATATAGAGGTTGGATTATACTCTGCATTAGCTATATATATACTAGGAAAAATATTAGATATTTTCTTTGAAGGAATAAATTTTACAAAAATGTTAATTATAATATCTCCAAAGTGGGAGGAAATTTCAAAAAAAATCAATGAAGAACTTCGAAGAGGAACAACTGCCTTATATGGAGAAGGAATGTATACAAAAGAAGAGAAAAAACTATTATTATGCATAATGTCAAGATCAGAAATAGTAGAAGCACGAAAGTTAATAGAGAAAATAGATCCAACAGCATTTGTAATTATTTCAAATGCAAGGGAGGTTTATGGAAAAGGTTTTAAAGAAACATAATATGTGCCAAAGAGCAAGAACTCTTTGGCTTTTAGTATATTATGCCAGTTGGAATGTAGGTGGAATCAGGTGGAAGAACAAATTCGTCTAATGGCTTTTCTATTGCTTCTATTTTGGTTATTTTAATAATGGGAACTTCGCCATGGTAGTTTCCTTTTGATATTTCTCCAGTGACTTTTACCCAACTACCATCTGTAAAACTTTGTGCATCCTTGTGAGAACATAAAAAGCCAACAATTAAGGTCTTACTACTTCCTGATACTTGCATATCTCTTGCTAGAACAAACTCATTTTCAGGAAAGTCTAAATTTCTATAAACATATCCAGAAAAGCAAATTTTTTGCCCAACATATGTATCTAAATTCTCATACACACTTTTTAAAACATTGGTATATTCTTCAGTGCTTAAATATGCAACATCAGGCTCAACAACTTCATCATTAACTTTAAAATTACTGTTTAAAATTTTGTAAAGAGAGATAATGAAAAAAATAACAACAATTATACTAATTACAACAAGAGAAAATTTTACAATACTCTTACTATTAAACTTAACATTACAAACAAACATAATAATTCCTCACTTTTTACTTAATTCTATGTAAAAACTTGAAAGATATGATAATTTATGATATAAATGTATAGATATAAATATAAAAAGGCAGGGAGACAAATGGGAATATTTAGTAAAATTTTTAAATCATATAGTGAAAAAGAAGTTCAAAGAGTAATGCCAATTGTAGAAAAAATAAATAGCTTAGAACCAGAAGTAGAAAAACTAACAGATGCAGAATTAAGAGAAAAAACAGATAAATTTAAAGAAAGACTACAAAACGGTAAAACATTAGATGAAATTTTACCAGAAGCTTTTGCAGTTGTAAGAGAAGCTTCAAAAAGAGTATTAGGTATGAGACATTTTGATGTTCAATTAATAGGAGGAATTATACTTCATCAAGGAAGAATTGCTGAAATGAAAACAGGGGAAGGTAAAACTTTGGTTGCAACTTTACCAGTATATCTAAATGCACTTACAGGAAAAGGCGTACATATTGTTACAGTAAATGATTACTTAGCAAAAAGAGATAGTGAATGGATGGGAAAACTATACAAATTCTTAGGACTAACAGTAGGCTTAGTAATTGCAGGAATGAATCCAGAAAAAAAGAAAGAAGCATATGCAGCAGACATTACTTATGGTACAAATAACGAATATGGATTTGACTATTTGAGAGATAATATGGTTATTAACAAAGAAGAAATGGTTCAAAGAGAATTAAATTATGCAATAGTAGACGAAATAGATAGTATTTTAATAGATGAGGCTCGTACTCCACTTATTATATCTGGAACAGTAGCAGAAAGTTCAGATTTATATAGTAAAGCTGATGACTTTGTAAAAAGATTAAAATCTAAAACAATAATAGAAGAAGATAGCAAAGACATAGAGCAAGCCGAAGACAATGAAAAATATGACTATGTAATAGATTTAAAAGCAAAATCTGCAACACTTACAGAAAAAGGAACAAAAAAGGCGGAAGAATATTTTAAGTTAGAGAATTTAAACGACATAGATAATTCCGATATAGTCCACCATATAAACAAAGCCTTACATGCATATGGTATTATGAAAAAGGACATAGACTACATTGTTAAGGATGGAGAAGTCCTAATTGTAGATGAATTCACAGGAAGAATAATGTATGGAAGAAGATATAGTGATGGTTTACATCAAGCAATAGAAGCAAAAGAACATGTTAAAATTGCAAATGAATCAAAGACACTTGCAACAATAACCTTCCAGAATTATTTTAGAATGTATAACAAACTAGCGGGTATGACAGGTACAGCTATGACAGAAGAGACAGAATTTAGAGAGATATATAATTTAGATGTTATCTCAATACCAACAAACAAGCCAATGATAAGACAGGACCTAAATGACATCATATACAAAAATGAAAAAGCAAAATTTAGAGCAGTGGTACAAGATATAAAAAACAGCCATAGCAAAGGTCAACCAGTTTTAGTTGGTACAGTATCAATTGAAAATTCAGAAAAATTAAGTGATATTTTAAAGCGCGAAGGAGTAAAGCATGAGGTATTAAATGCAAAATACCATGAAAAAGAAGCTGAAATAATTGCACAAGCAGGAAAATATGGAGCGGTTACAATAGCAACAAATATGGCAGGGCGTGGTACAGATATAATGCTAGGTCGGAAACTCAGAATTTTTAGCAAAACAAGAAATGAGAAAACAGGGATATCCAGATGAACTAATAGAACAAGCCAATGCACACAATGAAACAGATGATGAACAAATATTAGAAGCAAGAAAAGCATTTAATAATATCCAAGAAAAATTTGAGAAAAAAATAAAAGAAGAAAAAGAAAAGGTACTGCTAGCAGGAGGTCTAAAAATCATAGGAACAGAAAGACATGAATCAAGAAGAATTGATAACCAGCTAAGAGGAAGAAGTGGTAGACAGGGAGATCCAGGAGAATCAAGATTTTATATAGCACTAGACGATGACCTAATGAAAATTTTTGGTGGAGATATGATAACAAGTGTATATAACACTCTAAAAGCAGATGAAGATATGCCAATAGAGATGGGCTTACTCTCAAAAACTGTTGAAAATGCACAAAAAAGGGTAGAAGGAAAGCACTTCAGTATAAGAAAGCATGTGCTTCAATATGATGATGTCATGAACACACAAAGAGAAATAATCTATAAACAAAGAAGAGAAGTTTTAGATGGAGAAAACCTAAAAGAGAAAATACAGAAGATGATGCATTCAGTAATAGAAGAAATAATAACAACACACGAAAACGAAGAAGGATTAGATAAAGAAGGACTAAAAACAGAAGTAAAATCAATATTAGACATAGACTTAAGTGAAATAAATGAAAATACATCAGAACTTATAGAAGAGTTATATAACAAAGTTATAGCAAACTATGAAGCAAAAGCAAAAGAAATAGGAGAAGAGCAAATAAGAGAAATAGAAAGAGTAGTTATGCTAAAAGTAGTTGACCAAAAATGGATGGATCACATAGACGCAATGGACGAACTAAAAGATGGAATAGGGCTTCGTGCATATGGTCAAAAAGACCCTGTTGCACAATATAAAATAGAGGGCTTTGATATGTTTGATCAAATGGTAAACGACATAAAAATAGATGTTGTGAAATTGTTGCTACACCTAAAAGGAATACAAAAAGTAGAAAGAAAACAAACAGTAAAGATAACAGGAGAAGGACTCAAAAACACCCAAGAAGTAAAAACAAACAAAACAACTCAAAACAATACAACTGTGCGAAATAACGGTCCACAAGTAGGAAGAAATGACCTATGTCCTTGTGGAAGTGGAAAAAAGTACAAAAACTGTTGTGGTAAATAACCTCACAAACCCTTATAAAATAAGGAATTGATAGAAATGGAAAAAATGATAAATTTGTCCACAGATGACAATTTGTTCACGACTTGTCCACATAGTATAAATAATGTGGACAGAATTAAAAAATAAGTAAAAAGGATGCAGACAACATTTTTAAATGCCGACATCCTCTTTGCTTGTAGTGATTTTTGACATATTAATATTAATTTGTTATAATTTAAATGTAGTAAATCAATTAGTCATTCGCGTTTTACTACCAGATAAACAAATGTTTAAAGGAATAATGAAGAGTCTTAAGAATCTCCTCATGAATGACAAAAAATATACACATTAATTTTGTGATTGTTTTTTGTGTCGTATTCATGAAAGGAGGTTCTTTTTATATACAATCACATTTTATATTAAGAGAGGATGGTAGAAAATGAAAACAAACGAACATGATTTTTATAGTGAAATAGCTAATTGGTCTTTTGAAGATATAAACTATACTAGCGAAGTAATTACAAATTGGATTTATGAAGATGAAATAAAAAAACGTGTAAAAGAAAATACAAAAATTTTAGATTTGGGAACAGCAGCAGGAGAAAAAGTGCTTAAAAAATTTCCAAATTGTGCTGAAATATTGGGAACAGATTTCTCTGATGAAATGATAGAAACAGCTAATAAAAATTTATTACAAAGTGGCAGAAAGAATATTTCATTCAGAGTTATGAATAATCTAAAAATAAATACTCCAGATAATTACTTTGATTTAGTAACAGCACGTCATACAATAATTGATCCGCTACAAATATATAAAACATTAAAAAAAGGTGGGCAACTTATTATAAGAGGTGTTGATAAATTGGATTGTTGGTCTTTAAAAAGAATGTTTAAAAGAGGTCAAGCATATCACGATGTTAAGCCTATAAGCTTAATAGATTATGAAGCAATAATGGATGCAGGATTTAAAGAAGTAGAATTAATTCCACTTCATGTAGTAGAGTTCTATAAAACAAAAGAAGATTTATATGCTTTACTAGTTAAAACTCCAATATTAGATGACTTTTCAGAAGAATCATTTAATGAATATGAAAGAAAACCAATAGAGAAGGAAAAATTTGAAAAATATGTTAAACAAAACACTACTGAAAAAGGCATCAAATTAATCAGAAGATATTATGGAATAATTGGAAAAAAATAATAATTACTTGTATGAATGCTAACAGTTTTTGTTAGCGTTCTTTCTGTTTATAAAAGAACAAAATAATGATAATATAACAAAAGTTATTAAATTTTGAAGATGCAATGAATAAAAATTAATTTGATCAAATTCGAGCAAATTGATTGTTTAATAATGTAAAAAATAGTATAATATCTAATATAAATTAGCTAAAAAATATTAGGATAAGGAGGATAAAACATGGATAATAAATTAATTGGAAATGAGAAAAATATTTTGTTTTATAATGATGAAGAAGGCAGCACATGTTCCAAAATGGAACATATGGGTAACAATGGCAAACAAGTTTATAATACAAAATATTATAATCTTGATATGATCATTTCAATAGGTTTTAGAGTTAACTCTAAAAAAGAAAATATGGGACTTACTACCTAGGAAAATTCACCTAATGGGAAGATTTTAAAATCTGATGTAATTATTGCCAAGAACTATTTAAATGAACAAGAAATTAAAAATTTAAATAATTTAGTAAACTTATTTTTGGATATTGCTGAAAATAATGCAGAAAGAAGTATAACAATGTATATGGAAGATTGGAAAAATGAAGTAAAAAATGCCCTAAAAGTTTTCCATTATGAAGTTTTAGAAGGAAAAGGAAAAATCTCACATAAACAAGCAGTCGAAAAAGCGGAAAACGAATATGAAAAATATAAAGTTATACAGGATAAGAATTATGTGTCAGATTTTGATAGACTATTAAGTGAAACAAAGCAAATTGAAAATAAATAAATTGCACATTGTATAAAAAGGCAAAAATTGATATAATTATATTAGATGAACAGATGTGGACAAAGTCCACAATAAGTCCACGTTAGAGAAATACTTATAATACAGGTAATATCATAAATACAAATAATATAGATGTTACCTAGTCTGATAAACAAGAAAATTCGAATAATACTATAAGTATAAATAATACTGATAATATGGGAGGATAAAGTTCTTGTGGTTCAGGCAAAAAATACAAAAACTGTTGTGGAAAGTAATATTATAAAACTACAACGAATTCTGAATAGTGTAGGAGAGAATATTATTCGCAATTACTTCAAAGAAACTGCAAAAGGTATAAGAAAGGAGACAAAAATTTGCTTGAATTAGAAGAAAATAAACATAAGCTATTAAGTTTAAAATCAAAAATTAATAGCATAGCAGAAGCACTTAATATAAATAACATAGAATCAGAAATAAAAAAACTAGAAGCTAAGACTTCAGAGGCTGACTTCTGGAATGACCAACAAAATTCCGGTCTAGTCATTACAAAAATGAAACGATTGCAGAATAAATTAGCTAGATTTAAGAAAATAGAAATAGAATATGAAAATTTAAGTAGCCTAAATGAGCTATTACTTGAAGAAGAAGATGCTGAGCTTGAAAAAGAAGTGTTAAAAAACACTGAAAAGTTAGAAGAAGAAATAGAACATTTGCAATTAGAAACATTATTATCAGGAAAGTATGATAAAAACAATGCAATAGTTACGCTTCACCCAGGAGCAGGAGGAACAGAATCTCAAGATTGGGCTGAAATGCTATATAGAATGTATTGTAAATGGGCTTCAAGTAATGGGTTTGAGGTACAAGAGTTAGACTATCTAGAGGGTGACGAGGCAGGAATTAAAAGTGTTACATTTTTAGTAAAAGGTGAAAATGCTTATGGGTATTTAAAAGGAGAAATGGGAGTACATAGATTAGTTCGTATATCTCCATTTGATAGTGGAGGAAGAAGACATACATCATTTGCCTCACTAGAAGTATTACCAGAAATAACCGAGGATATAAAATTAGATATCAATTTAGATGATATAAAAATGGATGTATATAGAGCATCAGGTGCAGGAGGACAAAAAGTAAACAAAACTTCATCAGCAGTAAGATTAACGCATATACCAACAGGCATAGTAACAGCATGCCAAACAGAAAGGTCACAAACACAAAATAGAGAATATGCAATGACAATGTTAAAATCCAAGTTATTAGAACTAAAAGAAAAAGAACAAAAAGATAAAATAGAAGATTTAAAAGGAGTACAACGAGATATAGCATGGGGAAGTCAAATCCGTTCATATGTATTTTGCCCATATACGCTTGTAAAAGACCATAGAACAAACTATGAAGTGGGAAATGTGGAGGCAGTAATGAATGGAGACTTAAATGGATTTATCGAGGCATACTTAAAAACAACAGTAAAATCTTAAAGAGGAGTAAAAGATGGAAAAACAGAAAGTAAACTTGTGGAGAATACTTGCATATTTTATGATATATAGTTTTGTGGGTTATGTTGTTGAAACTTTATTTGCACTCATAAACTACAATGTATTAGAAAGCAGAAAAAGCTTTCTATATGGACCATTTTGCGGAATATATGGAGTAGGAGCAATAGTTCTAATATTAACTCTTAGATACTTTAATAAAAATAATTACACTTTGTTCCTTGGAGGATGTCTAATGGGTTCTGTTGTGGAATATATTATGAGCTTCCTAGGAGAGGTGCTATTTGATGCACGTTGGTGGGATTATTCAAAAAGATTCTTAAATATAAATGGTAGAATATGCTTACTATATGCCCTTTTTTGGGGAATTTTAAGCTTGATATTAATGAAAATAATCAACCCAGTAGTAGATAAACTTATAGAGTATATAAAATCAAAGGTAAGCACGAAGATTATAAAATGGGTAGTTGCTATTACTATGACACTTACGACAGTTAACATAATATCAACAGGACTAGCAGTAGAAGCTTTTTTAATACGAATGTCTATAGAAAATGATATAGATATAAAAAATAAGCAAAAAGCAACTGAAATATACAACAAAATATATCAAAATCCAAAGGAAAAGGAGTTTATATATAAATTTTGGGGAGATAAGAAAATGATAATGACATTTCCTAATATAGCTCTAAGAACGAAAGATGGTAAAAAAGTATATGTAAGAGATTTATTACCAGATATAAAACCATACATATACAAATTTGAAAATAATGATTAAAAGAAATAAAAATTTATACATAGTTACAGTAAAAGAGGAAGTATGAGTAAAAAATATAATAGAGTTAAAATATTCAAATTAATATTATTTATGTTAATAATTGCAATATGTATATATGCTACAATATATTTATTTCCAATAATAAAAAATATTGAAACTCCAGAAGAAAGAATAAACCTTAAAAATAAAATAACTAATTCTGGAATTCAAGGAATGGCTACACTATTTCTTTTAGAAATTTCTCAGATTTTTTTAGCAATACTTCCAGGAGAGCCACTAGAAATATTTGCAGGGATGTGTTATGGGGCTATAGGAGGAACAATATTTATACTGGTTTCAATTCTCATAATTTCAACTGTTATTTTTTATTTAGTAAAAAAATTTGGAAAGAATTTAGTGTATGAATTTTGTAATAAAGAAAAAATTGATAATATAGAAAATAGTAAAATTTTTAACAATCCTAGAAAAATAGAATACATATTGCTTATTTTGTTTTTAATACCAGGAACACCAAAGGATTTATTAGTATATATAGGTGGCCTTTTGCCTATAAAACCAACAAGATTTATACTAATATCAACATTTGCAAGATTTCCATCAATAATATCCTCTACTTTAGCAGGAAGTAATATAGTAAAAGGAAATTGGGCAAATATAGGAATTATTTATCTACTTACATTAGTTTTTGTAGTTGTTGTAATTTTTATAATAGGTGTATTTGATAAGAGTAAAGAAACAAAAAAGGTTTTAAATATAATTAAATAGAAAAGGGAGACAAAATGGAGAAAAAAGATAAATTACTAAAATTGCAAGATTTAACTATGTATTTCTTTATATGTAGTTTTATTGGGTGGCTTTTAGAGGTTGCATATGCTTTTAGCGTATATGGAACTTTTGTAGATAGAGGATTTTTACGTGGACCAATATGCCCAATATATGGATATGGGGCAGTAATAATGGTACTTATAACTGATTGGATAAAAAAGAAGAAGATTACAAATTTACTTATAATTTTTGCTATTGTAGCTGTTATTGCTACAGTTTTAGAATATATAGCATCTTACTTTCTAGAATTGGTATTTAACCTAAGATGGTGGGATTACACGGGATATTTTCTAAATATAAATGGAAGAGTATGTCTTATATTTTCAATATTTTTTGAAATAGCAGGAGTTATTTTTATAAAAAATATATATCCAATAATGCAGAAAACATTTGATAAGATAAGAAAAAAGTTGTCAACAAAAACTATCTGGATAATTTTAATAACACTTATAATCCTAATGACATTAGATAAGGGAATTTCAGCTTTATTATATATAGACCCAGAGCTAAAATATGTTGATAGAAGAGTAATATTGCAAAAATTTAAATGAAATAAGCCACTTTTAAAGAGGCTTATTTTTTAAAAATTTTTTATTGGTACTAATTTTAATTAAAGATTCTTTGAGTAAATCTAAGCGTTAATATTTAAAGCATATAAGAATTTTGTCATAATTCTTTAGCCTTTCTGGCAGTTCGTGTAGCATCATAAAAAATAAAAACATAATATGTAATATGGGGTGAACAATAGTGAATTGGTTTGAAAATTTAACACCAGTAATTCAAGCAATGCTTGCAACAATATTTACATGGGGAGTAACATCACTAGGAGCTGTAGTTGTTTTCTTTTTTAAGGAAATGAATAAAAGAGTATTAGATACCATCTTAGGCTTTAGTGGTGGGGTAATGATTGCAGCTTCATTTTGGTCCTTACTTGCCCCTGCTATTGAACTATCAGAAGAGCTTGGATACATAGTATGGCTCCTACCAACTATAGGCTTTATAGCAGGAGGATTGTTTGTATTATTATCTGATACATTTCTAGATCAAGTATTAAAAAACAAAAAAGATTTTAAAGATGCCACATCATTAAAAAGAAGTATACTTTTAATATCAGCAATTACCATACACAATATACCAGAAGGTATGGCAATTGGGGTAGCATTTGGAGGAATAGCAAGTGGAGTGCCAGGAATGACATTAATTGGAGCAGTAATGCTTGCACTAGGTATAGGAATTCAAAACTTTCCAGAAGGAGCAGCAGTATCCTTGCCATTAAGAAGAGAAGGTTACTCAAGATTCAAAAGTTTTATGATAGGGCAGGCGTCAGCTTTAGTTGAGCCAGTATCTGCCATAATAGGTACAGTTTTAGTAATGTATATAAGAAGTATGTTGCCATTTTTATTAGCATTTGCAGCAGGTGCAATGTTAGTAGTAGTAGCAAGAGAATTATTACCAGAATCAATAAAAACAAATAAGAATTTATCAACTTTAGGAGTTATAGCTGGATTCATATTAATGATGATACTAGATGTTGCTTTGGGATAATTAATTAAAAATAAAGTAAAATATTACATTAATATTATATTTATGTTACAAATTGCAAAAAGTATTGCAATTTGTAATTTCTTATTATACAATTTACAAAATAGGGGAAATGGCTTTTACTTTGAGCAATATAGGATTTTTCCAAATACAACAATTTTTAAAAAACCAAAAACAAAGGAGAGAAAAGATGAAACGAAGAAACGCTAGAACCCCTTGGGGCTGCATACACATTTTTAGAAAAATAAAAATTTTTGAAACCTTTTAAGACTTTTAATGATATTATATTAAAAAGGTAAAAGGTGTTTTATGAAAAAGAAAATTTTAATTGTTTTAGTAGTAATTTTAGCAATAATATTAATTCTAGGTGTACTATACTTAATTGATATAAACAGAATGAAAAACAACAAACCTGTATTTTTTAGTACTTGGGGATATGATTATGCACCACCTGTAAATGTTAATAATACACAAATAGAGGACTATATAGTACTAAATGATGAAAATAGAATGAAATTAATAAGCTATGATATATATGGTAGAAATTTTACAGAAGGTTTAGAAGAACTAGAAAAACTAAATTATCCTTCTAGTATAAGTTTATCAAGAGCAATTGCGGGGTATATTAGGGAAGATTCTAACCAAAAGAAGTATAATAAACTACATGATATTTGTTTGTATTTTAAAGGTGGAGACAAAGATTTCCATATAAGTATGGCAATAGGTGAAGAACCATATACTGATTATAATAATATGGATAATGAGGCTGATTATAAAAAATCACTAATTAATGGCAATGAAGTTTCAATATTATTTAGCAAAGCTAAAAATACTGCAAATAACAAAGTGTTTTATGTGTGTATATTCAAATATAACGATATAAATTTTGTAGTTGAAACAACAAATTTATCACAAGATGAAGTAATTACTTTGATAAAAAGTATATTTGAATGTGATATGAAAAAACTTATAACAGAAAAAGCAGAAGAAAAGCAATTTATAGGAACTGTGCTAGAAGAAACAACAACATATATGATAGTAGAACCAAATGAAGATGAAGAAGAAAGAAAGTCATCAGATAAAATCTGCATAAATTATGGAACAGACCATATGGACTATTTATATGGAGTAGGAAGAAAAGTATTGATAACATATAAAGGTATAATAAAAGAAACATATCCAGCACAAATTGATTCAAATAATATATCAGCAGATGGATATCCAGACTTTATATTATCAGTTGAAAAGGCATCTAATAAAAAGTTGAATAAAATTTTGAACAATAAAGATTTGTGTAAATACAACTCAGAATATGACTTGTACTACTATGGACTAAAGAGTGTGAATGTAAGAGTAGATGGAGAGGAGTTAACACTAGAAGAAGCATTAAAAAGTGGAAAAGTAACATTAGATGCGATAATAGCAAGAGCAAATAAAGACCTGGACAATAAATATATTACAGGAGATATGATTAAAGATGGTGGAAGTATGATTTATAAGTATAGCGAATATACAATAATAAAATCGCACACTATAGAAGGAGATAGAGACGTATATATAGGTACACCAGATATGACAATCAAGGTTAGGACTATGATATAATAGTTATAGGATAACAAAAAAAGGAGAAAAAATTTATAGCCATTAAATAGATATTATTTTGTATTGACAATTTAATAATAAAATTTTATAATACTACTAGAAATCAATTCAAAGAAAGCAGAACGAATAATAGCTTAAAAACTACAAACAATAGGTTTATAGATTAATCCATTGAAAATCTAAATAATTTAAAGGGTAGGTATTGAAAATGAACAATGAAATGTATGAAATTGTAAAAAATCAGAAAGGATTTATAGCTGCATTAGATCAAAGTGGGGGTAGTAGTAGCAAAACGTTAAAAAAATATGGAATACTAGAAAGTGAATATACAACAGAAGAGGAAATGTTTAACTTGATACATGAAATGAGAAAAAGAGTTTTTACAAGCAAAGCATTTACAAATGAACATATAATAGGAGCAATATTATTCGAAAAAACAATGATTTCAAAAGTTAATGATGAATACACAGCAGACTATTTATGGAATCAAAAACGTATAGTTTCATTCTTAAAGGTTGATAAAGGATTACAAGAACAAGAAGATGGTGTAAAATTAATGAAAGAAATACCAAATCTTTCAGAACAACTAAAAGAAGCTAAAGAAAAAAATGTTTTTGGTACAAAAATGAGATCTGTTATATATGAACCAAACGAACAAGGAATAAAAAATATTGTAAAGCAACAATTTGAAGTTGCTAAAATAATATGTGATGCAGGTTTGGTTCCAATTATAGAACCAGAAGTAGATATAAATGCACCAGAAAAGGAAAAATGCGAAGAAATATTAAAAGCAGAAGTAAAGAAACACTTAGATAATTGGAATGAAAAAGATAAAATTATGTTTAAATTCACAATACCAACAGTAGCAAATTATTATCTGGATTTATATGACTATAATAGTGTTGTAAGAATAGTAGCATTATCTGGTGGATACGATATGGAAGAAGCAGTAAAATTACTTGCTCAAAACAATAGAATGATAGCAAGCTTTTCAAGAGCCCTATTACAAGACTTAAATGTTAACCAAACGCAAGAAGAATTTGACCAAAAATTAAATGAGGCAATTACTAAAATATATAATGCATCAATCACATAAATATGTAAATAGATAAAACAATTATAATGCTTTACTATAGAGTTGTAGTAGCGAAAGCTCGTTTGACAGAGTGTTAATGAGATTCTGTTTGACATAATCTTATAACTTTACTAATCAAACACCTCCTGCATAATATATACAAAATTATGTAGGAGGTTGTTTTTTGGCATTATGCTACTGTCCCAATAAAATTTTATATTGCATCACGAACTTTCGGATGATGTATAAAAAATGAAGTGCTGGATGAGTATTCTTTGAAATTATTTTTTTGTGTTAATATTTTTTAAAAAAAGTGTTGACAAAGGAAAATCAGAGTAGTATCATTGTATTATGCAAGTAATACAATGATAGAAAGGAAAATTATTTTGGATTATATTTTTGATAATGAAAGACCAATTTATATTCAATTAGTGGAAAGATTAAGAAAAGAGATAGTTTCAGGAAAACTAAAAGTAGGGGAAAGATTACCATCTGTAAGAGAGCTAGCACTTACCACAAGGGTAAATCCTAACACAATGCAAAAAGCTTTAGTGGAACTAGAAAATGAAGGTTTAGTTTATACAGAAAGAACAAATGGAAAATTTGTAACAAATAATAAAGAATTAATTGAAAGAATTAAAAAAGAATTGGCAGAAGAAAAAATAAATAATTTCTTGAATGATATGAAAAATATAGGTATAACCTATGAAGAAACAAAAATTTACTTGCAGGAGTTAGGAGGAAATAAATAATGGAATTATTAGAATGTAAACATTTATACAAAGAATTTGATAATAAGCAAATTCTGAAAGATATTAATTTAAAAATTCCAAGAGGAAAAATAATAGGACTTTTAGGAAAAAATGGAACTGGAAAAAGTACATTAATAAAACTAATAAATGACTTATTAACACCTACAAGTGGGGAGATTTTAATAAATGGAGAAAAGCCTGGAGTAAAGTCAAAAGAAATTATATCTTACTTGCCAGAAAGAACATATTTAGATAAAGAAATGACAATAAAACAAGTTATCAAATATTTTGAAGAATTCTATAAAAATTTTGATACACAAAAGGCAATTAAATTATTAAAAGATTTGAACTTAGACATTAATACAAAAATATCAAAAATGTCAAAAGGTATGCAAGAAAAACTACAATTAATTCTTGTTATGAGTAGAAAAGCTGAACTTTATGTATTAGATGAACCATTAGGAGGAGTAGACCCAGCAACAAGAGATTATATACTAGACACAATACTTTCTAATTTTTCAGAAGGTGCAAGTGTAATTATTTCAACACACTTAATTTCAGATATTGAAAGGATTTTAGATGAAGTAATTTTTATAGATAATGGAGAAATTATTTTAACATCTTCAGCAGACGAACTTAGAAAGAAAGAAAAATTATCAATAGATGAAATATTTAGGAGGTATTTTAAATGTTAGGAAGAATATTAAAATATGATTTAAAATGGGTATATAAAGTGGTAGTAATATTTTATATTTTATCATTTATATTCTCAATTATAGGCAGAGGTTTAAGTGCAATAGAAAATTCACTTGTTTTTTCAGTGGTAACTCAAATTACATTTGGAATTGCAATAAGTATGATGGTAAGTGGTTTAATAAATTGCTTAATGAGGTTATGGGCAAGATTCATTAGAAATGTATATAAAGATGAATCATATCTTACACACACCTTGCCAGTAGAGAAGAAAACAATATATGCTTCAAAAGTAATTGCTGCTATAATATGTGTTTTTACTACAGTTGTAGTTAGCGTAGCATGTTTATTTATATGCTATTATTCAGAAGCAAATATGCAAGTTCTTAAATCAATGTTAGAACTTGCAGCAGAAACATACAATACAACAGTACTAAATTTATTACTATTAATTTCTTTTGTAATATTTTTAGAAATTATGTTTATAGTTTTGATAGGATATGTTGGCATAATAATAGGTCATAAATCAAATCAAAATAAAATGGTAAAAACACTTATCATAAGTTTTGCATTATACTTTCTAACACAAGCATTAACATTAGGATTAATTTATGTTTATGGATTATTTAATTCAAACATTATGAATCTAATTAATACTACAGATATTATTAATGTTGATGCAATAAAGTCCATTATGTACGTAGGAATTGGCATCTATTTGGTTTATATAATGTTCTATTATATTTTAGGAAAGAAACAACTCAAAAAAGGTGTTAATGTTGAATAAAAAATTGTATAAAGGGTTTAAAACCAAGAGGAGAAATAGTAATGAAAAATAATTTTATGATGTTTATAACAAATAAATATATTTATGTACCAATTATATTATGGTTTTGTATACAATCCTTCAAACTAATATATGACTTATGTACAACCCAAAAAATTAATTTCAAAAGAATAATAGGAGCAGGAGGAATGCCAAGTTCTCATTCAGCTATTGTAATAGCTCTTGCTACACTTATAGGAAAAAATTTAGGAGTAGATTCTCCAATATTTGCCGTAACTCTTATATTTGCCTTTATCGTTATGTATGATGCATGTGGAGTAAGAAGAGCGGCAGGAAAACAGGCTAAAGTCCTAAATGAAATTGTAAATACACGAGGGCTATCAAATCTGCAAGTACAAGAAAAATTACAAGAAGCATTAGGACATACACCAATTCAAGTATTTGTTGGTGCACTAATTGGTTTAATTGCAGGATTGATTTTTTAGAAATAACAAATAATAGAAGGAAATTTTTTGAAAAATAGTAAGAGTAAATTGGATTCCGTATTATCTTAAGTAAAGAAATTAGTTAAGAAAAGAGGAAAAGAAAATGAATATAAAAACCACAATAAAAGATTATGGATTTAAAGAAAATTTAGTAGCAAATCATAATCTTGGCAATCTGGGGCTATTTCAGTTATTATTCTTACTAAAAGAGATTTAGTAGAAGATTATGAAAACTATGTAAATCAAGTAAAAAATATAGCCATAGGAGTAGATATTTATGGGGTAAGTTGTAAAATATTAGAAGCAATAGAAAATGGGACATTATCACAAGACAGGTTTAATTCTTATATCAAACTTCAAAATGAGGCTAAATATAACAATGACAGTGAAAGTTACTTGAGTGAAAAAAGAGAGAAATTTAAAAACATAGCAAAAATGAACAAAAATAATAAAAATCAAAGGAGGAATTAAAAAAATGAAAGGAAAATTAAAAACAATTGCTTTTTTATAGGTGTTAATATTATTATGTAGTATAATAGCACTAGCTATAAAAGAATTAGGAAAACCAGTATATACAATTTCAAAAGTAGATGAGTTTTATCTTAAAAATGGATTTGTTTATGATAATGCAGATCTAATAGATAAAGAATGTAAAACTTGTGAAGAATATAATGTTACTTGTTTCCCAAAAGTGGTAGTATATAAGTAGTTATATAAATTACAATTTGTCGAAATAGTTAAAATACTTACTAATTTCAGTAAGTATTTTTTATAAATTTAAAACTTTTTTAGTAGTTACGAATATCTAATAAATGAAAATCAAATATGCATATAAGATTTGGAGGTAGATTTTGGAGGAATTACTGTCTAAAGCAATATTAGGAGATAAAGATGCTTTTACTGATATTATATTAGAATATGAACAAGAATTGTATAAAATTGCAAGGATGAGACTAAACAATGACTATGATATATGTGAAGCAGTACAAAGTACAATGATATTAGCATATAAACATATAAAAAAGGTTAAAAATACAAATTATTTGAAAACCTGGATTGTAAGAATTTTAATTAACGAGTGTAAAAAAATTTATAAGAAAAATAAAAAACAAATACTTGAAGATACTCAAATGGAGGAAGTTATAGATACTAAGAATGATTATGACCTAGTAAATAGCGAATTAAATTTTAATTTACTGTTAAGAACATTAGATTATGAAGAAAGACAAATTTTAATATTGTATTATAGTTCAGGCTTCAGTATAAAAGAAGTAAGTAATATTTTACATATAAATGAAAATACAGTAAAAACAAAAATGAGAAAAGCAAAAAGCAAATTAAAAGAAAAATTTAGAGGAGAAATGTTTTATGAGTAATGAAAATTTTGAAAATAAATTAAGAACTGTTTGCACAGAAGATATATATATTCCCCAAAAATTTACTTATGCAATTAAAAGTGGATTGTATGAAAATAACAGAAAATGGAGGTTTATAGAAATGAAAAAAACAATAGCGTCAATCTTGTGTATAGTATTTATGGGAACAGGAATAGTATTAGCAAGTAATTCATTATGGAATCATTGGAATAATAAGGGAGTTAAAACGGCATTAGAATATGGATATGTTCAAAACGTCGAAATGGACTATAACATACAAAACGATTTAGGAATAAAGCTAGATAGTATAATTATCGATAACTCAAATATAGGAATAGTATTTAACTATAAAATACCCTCAAACCTTAAAAGTATTGATAATATAGCGATAAAAGACATTGTAATAAAAGATGAAAAAAATAATATAATATTTGAAGACGGAAATGAAAAAAGTTTAAGTACTGGATATGCAGAAGAATTTGCAAGTGAAAATAGTATAGTAAAACAAGCTATACTATTAAATAACTTAAATCATACATATCCAAAAAGTAATAATATATATATATCTTTTTCAACAGTTAATATATTTAGAAATCAAAAAAATATAAAAACAATAACAGGTAATTGGAACTTTGATATAAATGTTACAGATAAATTTATAAATAGAGAAACAATTGAATATACAGCTGGTCAAAGTAAAGATATAGAAGTTATAAGTGCAGAATTAACATCCACTGGATTAGATATTGAAATGAGATTTAATTTCCCACTAAATGCAGAAAACCTTGGAAAAAACATAAAAATACAAGATAATGATAAAAATGAATATTTTTTAGATAAACTTAGTGTAGAAAATGAATTAACTACTCCAACAATAAAAACAAGTTTTCCAATTACTATTTATAATGCACATGATAATTTAAAACTAATTATTAAAACAGATAAGGAAATTATTATTGACTTAAACAAGATAAAATAATTTTTTGCACTTACTAATTAAAATAGTAGATGGTGGGGATAATATGTATTTTGCACCACCAATGGCTTATGATGAAGCTATGAAAAAAGTTTGATAGAACTTTAATTAAAATTACAAGTTATATAGTAAATTTTAAAATTATATATGGGGGTGACCAAAAGTCGCCTCTATTTTTTGTGATATCTCGCTAAAAGCCACGCTTTTAGGCGTTAATGGGAGTTTGGGGTAACTTCCTGTTCCTGCAAATTTCAAAACAAGTATCACAAACATAAACCACCAAGCATAATATATACAAAAATTATGTAGGAGGTTTATTTTTTATGGATTATGAAATAATGATGAACGGCATTGTAAAAATAGGACAATTAGCACCAGATTTTGAAGCAATATCTACAAATGGGAAAATAAGTTTAAGTGATTATAAAGGAAAATGGGTAGTAATATTTTCTCATCCTCGGAGACTTTACCCCCGTATGAGCATACAATTTGGGGAAATATCAGAAACGCTTGATATTGCTTAACATTTCTTTAATCGATAACTTACTCTAAAATGAATAAAATAAAGCTAAAAGTAAGTGTAAACTAAAAAACACTTACTTTTTTTATGAAATCTAATTGTCATACATAAAATAAAACACATATACGCTAAAAACCTCGTTTTTAGGCTGGTAAGTGGGATTAGTATAACTTCCTGTTCCTGCCAAATTATAATTTTGACAGAATAAATGAGTTTGTGTTATTATAAAAATATAATGTATGTTCGCGAAAATTACAAAGACTATGTTGAAATATTTATATTGGAGGAAAGTATGGAAAATTATGAATTAGAATCAGATGAAGTAATTTTATTTAAAGACGTGGTAACACATAATAAAATAAAGGGAAAATTACAATTAACTTTAACTTCACGAAAAATAATATTGGAAAAAGAAAAAGGAATTGTAAAAAAAGAAAAGATATTAATGGATATTATAAATTTAGAAGATATTAAGATTTACAATGAAAAAGTGCAAGTAAAACAAAAAGGACCTGAAGTTACCATTCAAACTATAAAAGATAATATTATAATTACTTTTGATGGAATGTTTAAAGCTAATAAATTTATTGGAAAGATTGTTGATGCAGTTACAGGAACTACTTTTACCAAGAGAAGTACAGAAAAAATAAAAGAGGCTTTTGATACAGTAGATGATGTATTAGGAATTGATACAAGAGGAACACTAAAAGGTGTTGTAGAAAATGGGATAGCAAGTACACTTTTAAAAGGATTAAAAAAGAAAAAATAATAGATTTATTAGTAAGTATAAAAAAGCAAGAGAATAGCTAGAGCGAAGTGAAAACAAATTATTAGATAAAAAGTTTAATAAGAAAGGTTCGCTTAAAAATAAGTGAACAAAATAAAACTCTTTTCATAATATAGAATATGAAAGGAGTTTTTATTATGGACTATGAATTAATGGTAAATGGAAATATAAAAATTGGTCAGCCTGCACCAGATTTTAATGCAACAACAACAATGGGAAATATATCATTAAATAAATATAAAGGAAAATGGGTAGTTCTATTTTCACATCCAGGAGATTTTACCCCAGTATGCACTACGGAAATGATAGGCTTTGCTAAGGCAAATACATATTTTGAGAATATGAATACTAAATTAATAGGGCTTAGTATAGATAGCAATCCATCACATCTTGCATGGATGCGTGACATTTACTGTATGACAGGAATCGTTCTACCATTTCCAATTGTTGCAGATAGAAATGGATCAATTGCCAGAAAATACGGCATGATTTCTAATGATATTAGTTCTACAGAAACTGTTAGAAATGTCTTTGTAATTGATGATAAAGGTATTGTAAGAGTAATTCTTGTTTATCCTTTAAATATAGGCAGATTTATACCAGAAATCTTAAGAATTATTCAAGCTCTACAAATGGCAGACTGCTCAAAAGGTTCTACTCCTGCAAATTGGATGCCAGGGCAACCTGTTATTGAAACACCTCCAAAAACATATCCTCAATTACAAGAAAGATTAAATTTTATTGAACAAAATAATAACGGAATGAGCTGGTATTTAAGCTTTAAAGAGCCACCTAAACTTTGTGACAAGTAACAATTTGGTGTCGGTGTTTTTCTTGACAGCCTTGTCAAGAAAAACACCGGTACCAAATTACCAAAAAACTAGCACCCAATTATCTTGTAACCGTTGGCAGTGTGGTCTTGCCTTCAATTTTGGAGTTGGATTTTTTTAGAGCTTTTTTTACA
>ERZ779851.741-NODE-741-length-31867-cov-9.412140_pt1 | contig 31867 bp, 31 predicted proteins | sample MGYA00511094_ERZ779851 | MGnify/ENA primary metagenome ERZ779851 (study PRJEB29588, sample SAMEA2155512) | human gut metagenome | biome: human gut; feature: human-associated habitat; material: faeces | place: Denmark | collected 2008/2010 ...
AATTAAGATTCTATTTTTTAAATTTTTTAAAAATTCAATTTTATTTTCAATTATTGGTATTCTACTGTGGCTCCATGATTCAGAACGTGAGAAAAACTGAATAGATTTAAATATTTCGATATCAGTACTTACTTTTAATAAGTATAATATCAATTCTTCTTTTGTCTGTTTATCTCTTTCACATATTACATAAAATATATTCCTAATTTTTTCTTTCTTTGACTTATTATTCTCAATATATTTTTTAATCCATTTATTTTGAGTTTCTTTCGTGTTATTATCAGAATAATTAAATAGATAATGTAAATCTAAATAACCAAAGCATGAATTCACTATTTCATTATATATATTTAATATTAATTTATCCGAATCATTATCTTTCCAAATATTTTCAATAATTCTGCTAATTTTTCCAGTATGATTTACTCCTTTATTTCTAATCAATTGTCTAAAAAGTTTATAGTTATTTTTAACTAATAAAAATCCCATATAGCCTTTATAATCAACATGACTATCGACAATTTTTAAGTATAAACATTCTAAAATATCTTTGTTATTAAATGCATTGTATATTTTTTGAATTTCTCCAAAATTATCTGTTAAACTGTTTGTATAACTTACTATTAAACTAAATTCATCTAAATTAAGTATTTCTTTTGTGTAATTTTCAATTAGGGAAGAACTATATTTTGAATACCTTACAATTGTTGATAAATTTAAGGTATATTTATTTTCATTATTCTGCTGCTCTTTCAGAAAATTTTCAATATTATTTAGATATTTTTCATCTACAAATGAATTTAATAAAAAACTTAAAAAGAAATATTTTGAATTGCTATTGCTTTTAACTAACAATTCAATAACTTCAGCCTGATTATTTATTAAAAACAAATAATCAGGATATGATTTGAAAGGACAATCATAATTTAAAAATTGTTCAAAGACTTCATTAAATATTTCATATTTTTTATTAAATAATGATATAGATGATACCTTTTTTACATCAGACCAAAGCATATTAAGTTTATTTAACTTTTCTACTTGATCTTCAGGTAATTTATTATTTTTATAAGCTTCCCTAAAATTAGCAAGCCATTTACCAACAGGATAATTTTCATATATTTGTTTTTGTTTTATATTAATGTTACCATTTTGATTGTAATATTTTATTAATATTTCATATTTTTCTTCAAATTTTAAATTCTTTCTCATACTACTTCTCACTTATATATTCTAAACCAGGTTGATTTTTATTAGCAAGATATGAAAGTGAAGCTCCTCCCCCAGTTGAAATAAAACTAACCCTTTTATTATATCCTAAAATATTACAACAACTAACAATATCTCCACCACCCAGGATAACAGTTTCAATATTATCACAAACAAACTCTAAAATATTTTTAGTTCCTTCTTGATATTTACTAAATTCATATACTCCAAGAGGACCATTCCAAAATAAGGTTTTACAAGAAGATAATTCATCTTTAAATAGTTCAACTGATTTTTTACCTATATCCATTCCTATAAAAGAAGATGGAATATTCATAATAGAATAATTTTCAAGTTTTTCTTCATTATTAAAACTAAAAGCTCCATCTACATCAATTGGAAGAATTATTTTATCTTTATATTTATCAAGTAAATTAGAACAATATTCTAAAAGATGATTTTCTACCAAAGAGTTTCCAACATCTATATTTCTACTTTTTAAGAAAGTAAAACACATTGCTCCCCCGATAAATAATTTATCAACTTTATCTATTAAACTATTAATAACTTCAATTTTATCACTTACTTTAGCTCCACCCATAATAACACAAAAAGGTCTTGTTGGGTTATCAAGCATGTCTAAATGACTTAATTCTTTTTCCATTAAAAATCCTATACCAGATGGAAGTAATTTACTAATACCTACATTAGAAGCATGACATCTATGAATAAGTCCAAAAGCATCATTTATAAAAATATCTCCAAGACTTGCAAAATATTTAGATAATTCTTCGTCACAATTACTTTCTTTTTTATTATCTAAATCAAAATATCTTGTGTTTTGAAGAAGAATTCCTTTTTTATAAGGTGTAGTTTCGATTACTTTTTTAACATCTTCATCATATTCCACAAAAGTTATTTTATTATCTAAATAATAATTTAATCTATCACATACTATTTTTAAATTGTTTTTTTCTTTATCTTCTTCTGTTTTAATTTTACCTAAATGTGATAATATTACTACTTTTGCATTATGTTCTAATATATATTTAATCGTTTCTAAACTTTCTTTAATTCTTGTATCATCTACTATTATATTATCTTTTATAGTTACATTTAAATCACATCTTAATATAACTGTTTTAAAATCTAATGAAAAATCTCTTACCGTCTTTTTCATATTAACACCATCCTACAATAAACATTTTAACATTTTATTTCACTTTAGAAAAGGTTATTTTAAAATTTAGTAAAAGAAAAAGACTTATTAAGTCTTAAATATTCATTAATTCATTTTCTTTTTCAGTCTTTAATATTTTATTATCAACCATACACAATGTTTTCATTTGTGATATTGCTATTTTATTTAATCTAGTAATCCTTTCAAACTGGGATAATCCATCATTTATAAATACTGAATTAAGATTTTCTAAATTTGCTAAACATATCAATTCATTAATACTTGCATAATCTCTTATGTTTCCATCAAGATTAGGATTTTTTATTTTCCATTCTTTAGCGGTTACCCCAAACAAAGCCATATTTAATACATCAGCCTCTTCGGCATATATATATTTTCTTTGTTCTTTTGTTAATTCACTTGGTATTAAATTTTCTTTTATTGCATTAGTATGAATTTTATAATTTATCTTAGATAATTCCCTTTTTGCATTCCACCCAATTTTTTGTTGTTCTTCTTTTTTTAATCTTTCAAATTCTTTAATTAATAATATTTTAAACTTAGGACTTATCCACATTCCAAATTCAAACGCTATATCTTTATGTGCATAAGTTCCACCATATCTTCCTGCCTTTGACATTATACCAATAGCATTTGTTTTTTCTACCCATTCTTTAACACTTATTTTATAACTATTAAGACCTGCCTTACTTTTAATTATGGCAAATTCGCCATAATTAAAATTTGGATTATGTATTTCTTCCCATATTCCTAAAAACTCAATTGTGTTTCTATTTCTTAACCAGTCTGTTACAAAAAAGTTGCCATCTTTTGATTTTAGCATATCTGTTATAGAAATATAATCTTCATTATTTACTTTGAAATAAGAAATATTTTTGTCTAAAACTTTTAATTCTGCCACTTATATAATCCTCCTGAAATTTAATTTTTTACTGCACTAATTATTCTATCATTTTATTTCACTTTAGAAAAGGTTATTTTAAAATTTAATAAAAGAAAAAGACTTATTAAGTCTTAAATATTCATTAATTCATTATCTTTTTCTTTTATTATTAGTTCAACTTTTTTATTATATTCATTTACTACTTCTTGAATTTTTTCTTCAATATTTTTAGAAACATCTTCACTTAAACCATCTTTTTTAAGTTCATCCAATATATCTCTTCTTATATTTCTTATAGCTATTCTTCCATCTTCAGCATACTCTTTTGTTTGTTTAACAAGTTCTCTTCTTCTTTCTTCTGTCAAAGGCGGAATTGTTATAAATACACTTTCTCCATTATTATTTGGTGTTATACCAAGATTAGCTTCAAATATAGCTTTTTCTATCGCACCAAGAATACTTTTATCAAATGGTTTAATCATTAATTGTCTAGCTTCAGGAACACTTATAGTACTAACTGCATTTAATGGCGTTGGCGCTCCATAGTATTCTACCATTACACCATTTAAGATGTTAGGGTTAGCCCTCCCTGCTCTTACAGTAGTAAACCTACTTTCCATATTACTTATTACTTTATCCATTTTTATTTTTACATCACTATCATTAAACATAATTCACATCTCCTATTTAAAATAATACCATAACTTTTCTTATTAATCAACATCATTTCTTGATAAAATTTCATGTGGTGTCTTCTTAACAATCCTATAAACTGGAAGTAACCCAAATATCAAATTAAAGAACACTACTATAAGTAAACTAATAATAAATACTAATGGATTAATCAGTATATTAAGTACTTCTATTTTACTAAGAGTATATAAAACATAGCTCATGAATAATAAACCAGGTACACTACTAATTAACGTAATACTTAAAATTTCACCCATAAACATTTTATAAATATCTTTTCTTTTAATACCAATGCTTCTTAATATTCCAACTTCCTTTACTCTACTTAAAAAGCTACTTCTAATAATTAAATACATCTCTATTAAACTAATAACCACTATAACACTTGAGTACATTATCTTACTTTTATTTGCATCTTTCAAATTTTTCTTATAAGTACTTAAACTATTTTCATACGTATCCACTACATTATATTTTTCACTTTTTAACTCATTAATTACACTTTTCTTATCTTTAGAACTAATTACAAAATTATTACTATTAAATATTAACTTATTTTTAATAGTATTTTCACTAACTAAAAAATCACTTGTTTCATTACTTTTATAATAACCTACTACTTTTAATCTGGTATTCCCTATTTTATTATCAATCTCTTTATTTAAAGGATAGTCGTATTTATTAAATTCACTTACTATTACTTCATAATCATTTACTGGGTACCTTCCACTTGTTAAACTAGCATTTACTCTTTTATAGTCTTTATAGCTAGTAGTTTCTTCTATTAAATAATCATCATTTATAAAATTATCTATTATATTAATTAGTTCACTATCGCTAGCATATATAGAAGGACTTGAAGTGTCAGATATTCCAACTATTTTATATTCCTGACTATCTTTTAAATATACACTTTCTTTAATAAAACTATCATATGTCAAGTATCCCGCGTTTTTAGCATCACTCATACTTAAAAACTTATCAATTACTAACTTATCTATTATAATTTCATTATTATTTTTAATTTTAGTTCCACTTATTATTTTATCTACTAAACTACTACTTGCTAAATTTCCCTTAATAGTTTGCATTACTCCTGAAGTCTGTAAATAATTACCAAATTTAAAATTTAATGTAACCATTCCGTCAGTTGGTATCACGTAGTTAACATTATTCATGTTACTTATCTTATCGTATTCACTTTTAGTCATATTATTTTTAGTAAGTAACAGATAGTTTTTATTATAATTTACAAAATCTTTTTCTTTAATATTAAATGTACCCATAATACTACTAACTGAATACATTATAAACATACTTGACATAAAGAAGCCAACTAAAAGTAACTTTTTGATGAAACTATAATTTAAGATTTTCATTAGTCCTCTTTTAGTACCAGAAAATATATTATAAATACTTGAATACTTACTTTTAAACTTGTCATTCTTTACTTTATTATAATCAAATGAAAATTCTTCATATACTTTTTTATTAATTTTCTCATAATGTGCATCCACAAGTTCTATATTGCTATTATTTATATTTTCTATCTTTTTAAAGCTGTCACTTTCTATATAAATATTATCATTTTTAACAACTATCCTTAAGTTTAGTTTAGACTCGTCTATAGCGTAATAATCTATATTAACATTTTTCCCTTTTATAGTTTCATGCATTTTTATATCTTTTAAGTACACTTTATTATCAAGTTTATAGTCTAACTCATGATTATCTTTATTTATATAATCATTAACTATCTTGCCATCAAAAATTTCTATAATTCTATCACTATAAAATTTAGCAAGTTCTCTTTCATGAGTAACAAGTATTACCAGTCTATCTCTACTTAAACTTTTAATTATGTTCATAACTTCAATTGTATTTTTACTATCTAAGTTTCCAGTAGGCTCATCTGCTATTATAACTTCAGGGTCTTTTACAATAGCTCTTGCAATCGCTACTCTTTGCCTTTCCCCACCGCTAAGCATTCCAGCATATCTATTTCTATATCTATAAATACCCAAGCTTTCTAAACAAAAGTTAACACGTTTACTTATTTCTTCTTTATCTTTAAGTCCATTAATTTTAAGAACTAAACTAACATTATCAAAAACTGTCTCATCATCAAGTAAATTAAAATTTTGAAATATATAACCTATCTTTAAACTTCTTATCTTATCTATCTTATTAACACTTACTTTGGTAATCTTTTCCTCGTCAACATAAATACTACCCTTATCAATTTTAGATAAACCACCAATACTATTTAAAAGTGTAGTCTTCCCACATCCACTAGGCCCTAGAAGTGTAACAATACCCTTTTCTGGTAAATCTATACTAGTATTATCAATTGCTCTTACTTCACTTTTTTTGCCTTTATTAAAATACTTATATACATTAACTAACTTAATCATTATTACACCTCCATATTATATGTAGTTATTACACTACTTTTAAATATCTTTCTAGAGTATCTACTACTTATTAAATAAGACATCATATTTAGTACTAAATATAAAATAATATACTCCTTTAAATTAATATAGAATAATATACCACTTAAATAATTACTTACTATAACGTCACTCTTGACAAGCAAGCTCACTACTAAGAACACAACATATACTAAATTTGTAATATTAAGTAACTCTAAAATTAGAAGTGTCTTTGTCTCTTTAAAACTTCCACCTAGTATTCTTATAGTTGTATAATATTTATTTCTAGACTTAATAATTAGTTTAATTACAAAATAACTTATAAAGAATAACACCACAAAAAGTATAGTTAATACTACTACTTTGACTACCTTAATTACCTGTGTAATCGCTGTATCATGTTTAACCTTAACTAAACTAAACACATCATAGTTAGTTAACTCATTAATTGTCTTATCTATATTTCTAGCATTATCTACAAATAAACTAATTTGATAAACATCACTACTTTTATATAGCTTTTCATAGTCTATACTACTTACAAAAATTGTATCCATTTCGTCATATTCTTTATCAAATATTTTTTTATAATTATCTTTATTATATATTTTAGCAACCTTTAAGTCTAAGCTTTTATTAAAGTAAATATTTTCATATGTCACGTTAACAATGTCTTTACTGCAGTTAGAACTATAACAAGAAAAACTTAGATTTTCACTTATATAAACACTCCCAGGCATAACTTTATCACTTGGTTGTATATAAGGATAATCATATATCTTTTTAGAATTTATGTTAAGTGTGCTAATACCATATTTTTTTATTTCTTCAGTATTAACAAAATCATACACTTCATCACTCACATAACTTGTAACCATCCAGTTATATTCTTCGTATGTCGCTATTCCTACAATTTTAACCTTTTTGTCTTCATTACTAAACCCTAAACTAACAGTTTTATTTAACATATCATTTTGTAAGTCACTTATGTAATAGTTATCAACTGACCCCATTACAATAATTTCGTTATCATTTATAGGCATTCTTCCATATAGAAGTTTACCCTTAAAATCACTTAACTTCATAAAGTTACTTTCTAAATAAATATTATCGTTATCTGTTAAAGTTGCACTATAGTCATATATTGTATCATTTAAAATGACATTTTTTACATTACTAACTTTATACATGTTTTCTATTTCTGTAGAAGTAAAACTAGATTTATCTTTCTTTTTAACAATAATTCTTTTATCAGCGTCCATTTCATTAAAGAAACCATTATAAAAGTTTTCGTTATTCTCTAACTCTAAAAATGCCGAATATGCATCTACTAAACTAAGTAGTACGAATAAATAGACAAACGTTAAAAGTAAAAATTTAGTAGGTATATTAAATGTATTTCTTATTCCTAGTCTTAAATTACTTAAAAACTTAGTTTTCTTTATCTCACTTAAAGTAACTTTTTTAACTTCATTAGCGCTTTTTAATTTAACATCTTCTATAACACTTCCATCATGCATAGTAATCTTTCTAGTAGCATACTCACTTATCTGTTCATAGTTATGAGTAACCACTATTACTAGTTTGTATTTACTTATTTCATAAAGAAGTTTAAAAACACTTTTAGCATTTTTACTATCTAAATTTCCAGTTGGTTCATCTGCTATAATAATCGGTGTATCTTTAGCTAAGCATCTAGCAATTGCTACTCTTTGTTTCATTCCACCACTTAGTTTACTTACTCTTAAGTGTCTATATTTATATAAGTCTACTTTCTTAAGTATTTCAATTACTTTAGATTTAACACTCTTTCTAGTCTCTCCGTTTATTAAAAGTACTAACTCAACATTTTGATAAACTGTATAACTACTTACCAAGTTAAAATTCTGAAAAATATTTCCTATGTATTTCTTTCTATATTCTTCATAATCTACTTCTGTATAATGGCTAGTTTCTTCACCATTAATATACATTTCTCCTTCTTCGTATGTATCAAGCCCACTTAAGACGTTTAATAAAGTAGACTTACCACTTCCACTTTCTCCAGTAATAGCGACAAATTCTCCCATATCAAACTTAAGATTGACTTTATTAATACCACTTGATACTATACCCTTGTTATAATAAAATTTACTAACATTTTTTAATTCTAACATAATTCCCTCCATATCTATAATTATATAGTAAAATCACAAAAAAATATATACACTTTACATTAATATATGTCTAAATTCTTAATCACTTGTTATATATTTTCTTATCATTATTCCGTCATTGTTTATGTATTTAATTAACCACTTGTTATTTTCTCTTACCAAAAGTATTCCTGTTGTTTTATTGTGAAAGTCTCTCTTTAAATTAATATCAACATAATTCATATACGTTTCTATTTGTCCTATGTGTTCTTTTTTGAGTTCTGTTACTTTTATCTCTACCACTACACAATTCATATCTATAACATTAAATAAAAGCACGTCTATATAATTGTAATTTGAACCTATTTTAATTTTATACTGACTTTTAATATATGAATATCCTTCACCTAAAGCTTCACAAAAACTTGCTGGGTTTTCGTCTATCCATTTCTGGACTATTTTTTCTGTAAGTTTTTCTTTATATTCTAACCCTTCTAACACTATCGGGTCTGGTATTTTATCTTTTACTGAAACTTCTTCCTGTTTCATTAATTTTTCTTTAATTTTACTATCAAGTCTTTCATACTCTTTTGACTTAATTTTTGTTCTCAGTTCAAGTTTTGTTAAACACAACTTGTTTGATAAATTTAAATAGTATTTCATTTCTTCTATATTACTTAAATTTAGTATTTCACAAACATTAGACCAAGTCATATTTATATTTTTGAATTGGGCAGCCAACGGCTGCCCTTTTGCAAGCAGATAAAAATTTCGCATATATTTTAGATTTCTAGTTGAATATCCCTTTCCAAGTTCACTCGTAATTCTCTAGTAGAAAAACATAATTCATTTGATGCATTTAAATAATATCCTATTTCTATTGTATCCTTCAATTTTAGGATTTCACAAACATTAGACCAAGTAACATTTATATTTTTTAATTTATCCGACAGTGTCGGATATTTTAATAGCAGCAGGTAAAAACTTCGCATATACATAAGTCTAGTAGTGGTATACCCTTTACCAAGTTCAGTTGTAAGTCTCTTAGAATACTCTTTAATAAGTCCATCTCCATACTTAGCTCTTTCTTCTCCGCCTTGTGCTTCAACCAAAAGTTTACCTACATTGTAATAACTTTCTAAGTCTTTTTGATTACTTTTATATTCTCTTACCTTTCTTCCAATGGCATTATCTATTAAAATATTTTTTATTTCATTATAGTAATTCATTTTAAACCTCCTAAATATTCACCAACTTGTTCTTCACTTGTTATGTAGTTTCTTACTAATATTACATCATTATTTATGTATTTAATTAGCCACTTATTGTTTTCTCTTACTAGAAGTATACCAGTTGTTTTATTGTGAAATTCTTTCTTTAAGTTAGTATCAACATAATTCATATATGTTTCTATTTGACCTATGTGTTCTTTTTTTAGTTCTGTTACTTTTATTTCCACTACTACAAATGAATTAGATATATAATTAAATAAAAGAACATCTATATAATTATAAATATTGCCTATTTTAATTTTATATTGGCTACCACAATAAGTAAAGCCTTCACCTAAAGCATTACAGAATTTTATTGGGTTTTCGTCTATCCATAATTGTACTATCTTTTCAGTTAGTTTACCATCAACCTTCAAGCCTTGTAATACAACTGGAGATGGTACTTTCTCACTAGTACTTGCTACTTCATTACTTTTTAACTTTTCTTTAATTTCCGCTGGAAGTCTACCATATTCATTGCTTTTTATTCTTATACGCAAATCTCTAGTAGAAAGACATAATTTATTTGATAAATTTAAGTAATATTCTATTTCATTCAAATTCTTTAACTTTAAAATTTCACATATATTTGACCATGTTATGTTTAAGTTTTTGAAAAGGTATGACATTGTCATGCTTTTTTGTAAAAACAAATAATATTTTCTCATATTTTTCAGATTAAAGGAAGAATATCCCTTACCAAGTTCAGTTGTAAGTCTCTTAGAATATTCCTTAATAAGTCCATCTCCATACTTTGCTCTTTCTTCTCCACCTTGTGCTTCAACCAAAAGTTTTCCCACATTGTAATAACTTTCCAAATCTTTTTGGTTACTTTTATATTCTCTTACCTTTCTTCCAATTGCATTGTCTATTAAAATATTTTTTATTTCATTATAATAATTCATATATTTTCTCCTTTCTTTTCTTTGTATTTTGAATTGGTCCGCCAATGGCGGACTTTTTTAAACCAACACATAAAAAGCTTAATTTTTATATACTTTTACAGCATTATAACAGTCAATCTCAAATGACCAACTTCACTTTATCATATTAGTGTTTTTCTGTCAAATTGCTCATTTTTTAAAATTGAACGCTATTTTAGTACCAAAAAAACTACAATTGTAGCAATTAAAATACATTTTATATGGTTATCCACAACCAATTATTAAAATCTCTGGTTATTAACAAAATGCAAAAATTCACAAAAAAAAAGAAAGAATCAGTCATTCTTTCCTTATTTTAACACTACTAAAGATATATTATCGTCTATCAAAAAGTTTGGATTATCAAGTTGCTTAGTATTATTTACAACTAAATTACTTGTAACTATCTTAAGTTCAACCAAAACATCTTTTAAATTAGAATATCTTTTAGCTTTAACCACATTTAAAGTATTCTTATTAATTAATGTAAAATATATATAATCCCTACTCGCTTTATTTTTAATTGTATTAAATATATCAATAACATCATAAATACTCTTAGTTTCTCCTTTTGTATTAAATATAATATTAATATTTGGATAAGTTCCCATATAATTAAATAACAACTGATACGTCCTAGTATCTTTTTTATTAATTAAAATACTGACATCCATGTCATAAGTTTCACTAATCAAATTAAGTGTCTCCAAAGCATTTAAAACATTATCTTTTAAAATATAGTAGTCTTTTAAATCATACTTATTCTCGAATGATATCTTTAAAGTAAAAGAATTAATATTTCCAACTATACTTTTAATCTTATCTTTATCTATTTTATAAATATTTTCTACTTGAAAAGTATTATCCATAGTATCTAGAAAATCATTTTCAATTATAAGTGATTTAGCATTACCATTTAAGCTAGGTATTTCAGTATATGCATATGCTTTACCAGATACTGGACTATAAATTTTATCTTTTACATTTATTAATTCATTTTTCTTAACCATCAAATTTTTAATACTTAAATCAGTTTTATCATTAAATGGTATATAAATAAATTCACTTGTCATAACCGATACAAAAATATCTTCATTCACTATAAATCATTCCTTTCTTTTAAATAATTATGTAGTTCTATTGCTACTTTCTCTGGAAGTATAGTCTCTAATTCTTCCACACTTGCCTCTTTAAGATTTTTTAAACTTCTATACTTTTTAAGTAATTCTTTTTTTCTAACTTCGCCAATGCCTTCAACCTCAGTAAGTACACTACTTATACTACCTTTACTTCTAATTTGCCTATGATAATTTATTGTAAACCTGTGTACTTCATCACTTATTCTAGTAAGCAAATAAAACATATTACTTTTCTTATTAATCTTATAACTTTCTAAAGTATCTCCGTCTACTAATTCACTAAGTGAGTGTTTGTCATCTTTCATTAAGCCACATACTTTAATATGCAAATTTAAACTATTCAAAACTTCATTACACGCGTTTATTTGATTAATTCCACCATCTACTAAAATTAAGTCAGGCATCCTTCCACCATTTACTAGAATACCTTGATATCTTCTATAAATAACTTCTTTCATTGAACCAACGTCATCATTTTTATCAACTGAAATCTTAAACTTTCTATAATCATTCTTACTTGGTTTACCATCTATAAATGTAACCATTCCACTTACCGTATACGTTCCAAACAAATTTGAATTATCAAAAGATTCAATTACGCTTAAATTAGGTATATTAAGTAAACTGCCAAGTTCATTATTAGCAAGCACACTTCTTTCTTCATCTCTATAAATCATTTCTATATTATTTTCTAAGTTTATCTTAGCATTAGTACTAGCTAGATCAAAAAGATGTTTTTTCTTTCCCTTAGTAACACTTATAACCTTAGTTTCTAATATTGTATTAAGTAAATCTATATCTAACACATCAGGCACGATTACTTCTTTTGGAAGAACATTTCTCTTACTATAAAAGTTAACTATATAATATTCTAAAGTTTCCTTAACATCATCTATAAGTGGAAAGATATTCTTTTTATCTCCTAGAAGTTTACCATTTCTAATAAAGAATACAACAATACTAATATAACCATTATCATAATAGTAGTTAAATATATCTCTATTAACTCCATCATTTAATTCTACTTTTTGTTTTTCAAACACCACTTTAATATAGTCAAGTTCTTTTTTTAAATCAAGTGCGACTTCATAGTTTAAATTGTCTGAATTTACTTTAATTTTCTCTTTAATCTTATTTATTAATATATCATCTCTTCCATTTAAAATAGAAATTATCTCACTATTCATTTTACTAGTATCAATATTCTTGTATTCGCAGTACCCCAAGCATTCCCCAATATGATAGTATAAACATACTTTCTTAGGCATCTTATCACATTTCTTAAGTGGATAAAGCCTATTTATTAAATTAACTAGTCTTCTTGCAGCACCTTGATTAGGATAAGGCCCAAATAACATCTTATTCTTTTTATTTATGTTAATCTCTCTTTTAACTGTTAGTGTAGGATAAGAATCATTCTTAAACTCAATATAAGGATAACTCTTATCATCTCTTAGTAATATGTTATAATGTGGATCATACTTTTTAATTAAATTTATCTCTAATATAAAAGCTTCTACTTCACTAGAAGTTACAATATAATCAAAATCAACTATCTCACTAACTAACATTTTAGTCTTACCTGTATGAGTTCTATTGAAGTAACTATTTAATCTATTTTTTAATATTTTTGCTTTTCCTACATATATTACTACTCCTAAGTTATTCTTCATTAAGTAACAACCGGGTAACTTAGGTACTAACTTTAATTTTTCTTTAATCATAATAATCACTATATATATTGTATCAAAAAAAACACATAAAAAAAAGAGAAAGTTACTTTCTAGTTAGTAACTATCTCATATCAGCAACCTGTATCAGTTTCTTTTATTGTGTATGGGTCACTTGCTGAGCCATTTCCTGTACTGTATAGAGTGCAAGATTTAAGAGAAATGGCGGGGCGAACACCATAGGTGTCGTTGACGCCGCTGTTGCTCAAGTAGCCAGGGAGGGACGAACCGAACACGATGAACACGCTAGCGCTGCTGCCATACCAACCGTTAGGAGACAACAGCCACCACAAAGTTGAGCCTGTTGAACTACCTTTTGCACTATTATAATAATACCATGCTGGTGCACTATTTCCATATAACCCACCTGCAAATGATACTTCATCTGCTGTCATTAATGCTATTGGATGTGTTAGTTTCCCGTTACCTGTACTTGTGTCTACTGTGAATTTGTCTTCTGTTGCTGCACAGTCATAACTTGGTGTTTGATTTGTATATAGTCTTGTGTATGCTCCAAAGTATGTATAATCTGATACTGTATATGTTCTATCATTACAATATACTGCTGTTGTACTTAAGTATTTTGTATAACCTTTTGCTTCTAAGTTGCTTATATACCAATTATCTATCGTTGTTTTTATTGTACTGTTAGTTGTATTTGCTCTAGCATTTGCAACACTTCCTAAATTTCCATACATATAACTTACATATGCTATATTATCACTACTACTATTAAATTGTGATGTTCCTATATATGCGTCTGTTGCTGTTGTACTTGTACCGTGATATAGTAATCTTACTCCACCATCTGAGTTTGTTCTTATTATTCTCCAGTATAAATCTTGATTACTTGCATTCTTTCCAAACTTTACCCAGTTGTCTGTTGCATTTCCTGCGAAATAGTATACAGTTTTACTGTCTTCAGTAGAAGTATATAATGTTTTTGTATTGTCATTTGTTAAAACTGTACTATAGTCTGTTCTTGTTAATACTGTTGATTTGTCTGCAAGTAATTGACTTAATAATGTAACTGTTCCTTCTGTTCCCTCGGTAATAAATAACTTTCCACTTAAAGTTTTACCCATATCTTCACTTTGGTCTACACTTTCATCGTTTGCATACTTAAATTCAATTGTATAGATTTGTGTTACTCCATTAGGTATTACTACACTATAAGCTAATATTGTATCTGTTGCTACACTAGACTTTGGTACATCTTTAAACTCAGTCATATTGTATCCATCATTTGTACTTGTTATCTTGTATTGTAAGTATCCATTAGTTACAAATGTATTTAATAAGTCTTGTATAACTATATTATACTTGTATTCACTTTTACTGTTGTTTTCAATTGTAAATGTTTTGGTATCACTCCATCCTGGTTCAATGTTACTTCCAGATATTGCTCCATCACTATCAGTAAATATTATTTTTAAGTCAGCACTACTTACTGAAACATCTTTTCCCTTTCCTATTATTTGTGCTGTAAAGTATGCTAGTGTTACACTAAGTACTACTACTAGTAAACTAGCAACTACTAATATTGTTTGTTTTTTCTGCATATATTTTCCTCCTACTTATATATTGTGTTATATTTCATATTAAGTATAGAAGAATTTCTTCTAAAAGTCAATAGAAATAATTCTTCTATGATATATTTTTGTAGGTGATACAATGAATAGATTAAAGGATTTAAGACAAGAATATGATTTGAGACAAGAAGATGTTGCGGAGATACTTATGATGAGTCAAAGAAATTATAGTTATTATGAAACTGGGGTTAGTATGTTAACTTTGGAGGTTTTAGATATTTTGGCTGATTATTATAATACTAGTATTGATTATATAGCTTGTAGAACAGATATAAGAGAGCCTTATAAAAAAAGTATTTTAACTAAAGAAAAAGAACACCAAATATAAGTTAGGTGTTACTTTTTTGTTATCATTTCTTTTATTTTTCTAAATCTATGATTTATACCACTTTTAGTTATTTTTGTACCTGTTTCAAGTGATATAATACTAGCTAATTCTTGCATAGAACTTTCTCTATATTTTTCTTTATAAATACATATTTCTTTTATTTTATCATCTAATAAGTCAAAGTCATACATACTTTTTAATTTTTCAATATTTTCTAATTGTTCATTAGAAGAGAATACTATTTTATCAGTATTTGCTTGTTCACAATTGTTAAGTCTATTTGTCATATTAACATGATCTCTATATATTCTTATATCTTCATAATAGAATAGTGAATTATATGCATTAAGTAATTTTATAAAATCACTTATTTTTTCACTCTCTTTTAGGTATACCATGTAATGTTTTTCTCTTTTTAATACTTTTGAGTTAAAGTTTAAACTATTTAATAAATTGTTTACAAAGTATGCAACTATTTTATTTTCTATTATAAATTCTAAATGATATCTACTTGTTTTAGGATCATTTACACTTCCACATATTAGGAAGCACCTCTTAAGTATGACTTTTTTTCTTCAAGTGAATCTACTATATAATTAGATGGTTTATATTTTCTTTTATTATTTTCATTTATTAAATCTAAAGTTTTTAATATTTTTTCTACATCTTCAGTTATATTTATATGAATTATGTAGTTTTTATTTAGTCTATTTATTTCTTCTTTTGTTATTATAGCATTTATATTAAATATATCTTTTATTAGTTTATATATTCTTCTTGATACTCCTATATTTTCTGTATATAACGAGATACTATTTTTTTTTATTGTTCCATTTATGTTTATTATAGCAGATAATTCTGATATTAGTTCTGATTCATGGTATTCCATGTTTAGTATTTCATTTTTTACATTAGTTGTGTATGACATAGTTTCTCCTTACCAAGTTCTTCCATAGAACCAACCATTTGGAAAGTATATTACTGAAGAAGGATCTATTACAGAAGATTTATAGTTTGCTATTGTAACGTGTCCTCTTGAAATTGTCAAGTGTAAGTGTGCACCTGTTGTACATCTATCATATCCACCATGTTTTGTTGCTGTTGAATATCCTCCCATATGTGCGACTACATCAGTTGGAGAAACTACATCTCCTTCAGAGTAACCATTATAGTCTAATAAGTGCATTAATACAGATGTGTATTTTACTCCATTTATATTGTGATAGATAAACATTACTTTACCTCCACAACCCCAAGTTACTTGTAATGCTATTGTACCTGATGCTACTGGGTAAATAGGTAAGCCTTCTGCAGGACTTTTATTACCTATATCTACTCCATTATGGAATGATACACCACTACTATTAAGTGGATTTACTCTATAACCATATGTACTTGTTATTATTCCAGAATCTGTTGGTCTTTGAAAACCACGAGATGCAGGAATTACTACACATTTACTAAGTCTATCAGATCTATTAGAACATCCTTTATTTCTATAAGTTTCAATTAGTTCTTCTTGTGCTTTTATTTGATCTTCAATAGATACTGAATCTTCTTCTAATTCATCTATTCTTGAACCTAATGAGTTAATTTTTACTTGTAAAGTTTTTCTATTTTCTTCTTCACTAACTATATCTTTTGCAAGTTGCTCTTTTAAATCATTATTCTGTTTTATTAAATCATTCATTTCACTAATTAGTTCTTTATTATATTTACTTAGTTGTTCTACAATAGATATTCTATGTATAAAGTCAGTAAATGATTTTGCTTTAAATATGTACTCTAAGTATGACTTTTCTCCATTAGATAGTTGAAGAAATACTAATATTTGATTTGTTTCTTCTTTTTTTGCTTGTATTTCTTTTTCTAATTCTTGTATTTTTTTTGTTGCATCTACAATTTGCTGGTTTAGCGAAGCAACTTTTCTTTCAATCTCTCTCATTTCTCCTACTGTTTTATTATACTCTTCTCTACTTATTTGTGCTTCGGTATCTCTTTTTCTTTTTTGTTCTTTTAATTCTTCTAAATCATCAAGTAAGTCTCCAAATGTGGTTGCTGCATTTGTTTTTATTGGAGTTATTATTAAAAATATTGATAGAAATATTATACATATTTTTAGTTTTTTCATTATATTTTTAGGTACCTCCTTACAGCACGTGAAGAACCTATTGCTCCAACTATTACACCTATTAGAATTAATGTTATTATTAAATGAGTCATTACTTGATTTGGATTAATTAAACTTATTACTTCAGTAAATAAGATTCCATTCATTTTATCATATAAGTATACATAACCATATAAACTTAATAACACTGGAATTATACTTCCTATGAAGCCTAATATTATTCCTTCAAAGAAGAAAGGCATTTTTATGTAACTATTAGATGCTCCAACTAAACGCATGATTTCTATTTGTCTTTTTCTATTATTGATAGTTATTTTTATTGTATTACTTATTAGGAATGCTGTTACTATTATTAGTCCTATTACAATTACTACCATTATTTTTTTTACTGTGTCAAAGATTTTTACTAATTCTTCAACCATTCCTTCACCATATTTAACTTGACTTACACCAGACAAATCTTTTATTTGTTTAGCAGTTGTACCTATTTTTTCAGTGTCTTTTACTTTTACTAAGTATTCATCTAGTAATGGATTTGTGTTTTCATCATATTCACTTAGTATTGTACCTAAACCTTCACTATCTTTACTCATGTCTTTTCTAATTGCTTCTTTTGACATAAATGTAACACTCTCTATGTTAGATAATAAATTTATTTTTGTATCTAATGCGTTTCTATCTTCTAAAGTTGCATCTTTTTTTATGTATACAACTATTGTTACATCTTTTTCTATATCATCTGTGAATTTATTAACATTTTCACTTAGTAAAATGGCTACTGCGACTAGTATTAGTGTTATTGTTATACAAGAGATACTAGCTACACTTAAGGAGAAGTTTCTAAATACACTTTTTATTGAATCTTTTAGGTTGTTATTTAGTATTCTTAAGTATTTCATTTACTATAACCTCCTTTTTCTCTATCCCCCACTAGCATTCCTTTTTCTAGTTGTATTACTCTTTTTTTGTAATGGTCTACTATATCTTTATCATGAGTTGCCATTATTACTGTTGTTCCATCTTCATTTATTTTATTTATTATTTCCATTATTTCCATAGAAGTTGATGGATCAAGGTTTCCGGTTGGCTCGTCACATATTAGTATTTTTGGACTATTTACTATGGCACGCGCTATTGAAACACGTTGTTGTTCTCCACCTGATAATTGGTCTGGGTAACTTCTAAATTTTTCTTTAAGTCCTACTTTTTCTATTGCATTCATTACTTTTTTTCTTACTTCTTTTTCTGGTAAACCATATATTTCAAGTGCAAAAGCAACATTTTCAAATACTGTTAATGTTGGTAATAGTTTATAGTCTTGGAATACTATTCCTAATTTTCTTCTTATTTTGTATACTTTTCTATTTTTTAGTTTAGAAACATTTACTCCACCTACATATACTTCTCCACGAGATGGTTTTTCTTGTCTGTATAGTAATTTTATTAGTGTACTTTTTCCTGATGCAGTTGATCCTATTACAAAGACAAAGTCTCCTTTAGGAATAGATACTGTTACATCACTTAATGCTGTTACACCATTTTTGTATTGTTTATATACGTTTTTTATTTCTATTAAATTCATTACTTCCTCCTAATTAATTATAGCATTATATTCGTAAATCATGAAGTGGTAGTTTATACCTATTTGTGCCTCCATAAACTTCATATGAATCCATTACTGTTATAAATGCATCGTTATCTATTTGTATTATTTGTGACTTAAGTAATAGATATTTTTCAGTTGGTACTACACACATTAGTATTGTGTTTTTTTGTTTTTTAAATCCACTTGTTACTTTTATTTCACTTACTCCACTTTCTATTTCTTCTATAATGTATTTTGTTATTTCTTCTATTTTATCTGTATTAATAAATAATATTTTTGAGTCACTTATTCCTGTTAGGAATGTGTCTATTATTTTGCTTTCTATATATCTTATAATTAGCGATATTAAAAGTGCTTCTATTCCAAAGATGAATGTTCCAATTACTAAAACTGTACCATTTACTATAAAAAGTGATGTTCCTAAAGTTAAACCAAATTTTTTATTAAATATGACTCCTATTATATCTAATCCACCAAGGCTACAACCTGATAAGTATACCATTGTGCATCCAACTCCAAAAAGGACTCCTACTGTAATAACATTTAAGAAGACACTACTTAAGTTAATTGTTATATTCATGCATTCAGTTAGGTACATAATTAAGGTATATACTACTGCACCTATTATTGATGGGATTGTGTCTTTTAGTCCCAAACATATTATTCCTGTTGTTACGAGTAATAAATTTCCTACAAGTAATACATATGAGGTTTTTATTTCAAATAAGTGATCAAATATTATACCAACACCACTTAAACCACCCGGAACTATTTTGTTAGGAACACAAAAGATATTGAATGTTAATGCAATTAGTAAACATCCTAGTATTAAAAGCATTCCATTTATTAATGTTTTTTTATTTTGTTTTCCCATAATTATTTATCCTTTTCTTGTATAATTATATCACAACATAAAATCTTTTTCTATATTTTGGTTTTATTTTATATAATAGGGTGTAAATTTAGGTACAAAAGAAACCCAGAACATTTTTTCTGAGTTATAATTTTATATTCTATTATGTTTTTATGAATTATACCATCTCTAGATAATAATTCGTTATAAACTATGTTTTCTAGGTATGCAGCTATTTGTTTTTTCTTTCTTTATTTCAGTTAGTAAAACTGATTTACCACGTCTTCTTATTCCTTTTAAAACATTTATTAAATCAACATCACAAATATTGTCCATTATACTGGACAATTTTTCTACAATAAAAACCTACTTATGGTAGGTTTCGTTATTCATTATTTTGAATACTCTATAGATTTGTTCTAAAAGTATTAGTCTAAATAATCCATGTGGATATGTTAGTTTTGAAAAAGAGATTAGTTCGTTTGAGATAGACTTTATTTCGTTATCTAACCCATCACTTCCACCTATTATGAAGGTGATATTTGACTGTCCACTTGTAAGTAGGTTATCTACTTTGTCTTTTAGTTCAATTGTTGAATACTCTTTTCCTTCTATACACATACTTATTATGTAATCACTTTTGTTTAAGTGAGAAAGTATTAGTTTCTTTTCATCTATTATGTTACTATCTTTTAATTCTATTAAATCTACTTTATGATATTTAGTTAATCTTTTCATATAATCATTAATAGCATAGTCTAAATATTTTTCTTTTATTTTTCCTATACATATTATTTTTATCATATATTTACCTCAGTTAAAGTATCTTGTCTTGCACATTCTATAGAATCAAAAATTATTCCATTTTCTTCTAATACTTTTTTGTTAGTTGATAGAGCTAGGTCAGTAGTGTTGTTTGATTCAGATAAATGGGCTAAAACTACTTTTTTTGTATTTGGTCCGATTAGTCTACTTAAGTAGCCGGCACATAACTCATTTGATAAGTGACCTTTATCACTAAGTATCCTTCTTTGTAAATATTCTGGATAAGGTCCTTTTATAAGCATTTCTGTATCATGATTACTTTCTAATATATAGTAATTTTTGTTTTTCAGATATACAAAGTTTCTTTGATTGATGTAACCTGTATCTGTTATATATACTAGGCTATCATCACCTTTTTCTATTAGGTAACCATTAATAGTAAGAGCATCATGACTTAGTGGAATTGGCTTGATTAATGTTCCATAGTAGATCATTTCATCAGTTAAGTACTCTACCTTTTCATACTTTTTTTCTAAACAAAAATTTTCTACTTCTGGAGTTATAAATAGAGTTGGTTTTACTTTATTAAGAAACACTTTTAAACCATATGTATGGTCTATATGATCATGTGTTATTAAAAGTGCATCTATTTCATGTGGGTCAACGTTAATTAAAGATAATTTTTCTTTAATTTGTTTATAGGAAAACCCTACATCTATTAAGATTTTTTTATCTCCTAAATCTATAAATGTAGAGTTTCCTTTTGAGCCACTACCTAGTACCACAATACGCATTTGAATACATTATGCATGGGTCAGTATATGTTCCTTCGTAAATAAGTCTAAAGTCTAAGTGTGTACCTGTACTTCTTCCTGTTGAACCCATATATGCAATTACTTCTCCTTTGCTTACTGCATATCCAACTCTTAATCCATCTGCGAATCCACTTAAGTGCATGTATAGTGTTTTATAACCTTTTCCATGGTCTATGTATACATAGTTACCCATATCACTTGCTCTACCTATTTTCCATACTGTACCTGTTTGTGCAGCATATATTGGTGAACCATGTCCAGTACCTGATATATCTAATGCCGGATGGTATGAACGTGAACCATCAATTGGGTCTGTACGCCAACCAAAATATGAAGTCATTACACATGGAGTTAGTGTAGGCCAAGCCCAGTCTCCTGTATCTCCAAAATAGTTAGCTGATAATCCACCTTTAACTACTACTTCGTTTACTACTGGAGTTATTACTTCTGAATTAATAGGTATTACTTGTGTAATTGTACCATTAATAGTTTCAGTATAGTATTCAACTCTACTTACTCCATTTTGCCCTTGTTGTTCAGTATATGTTGTACCTACTACTAATTTGTTATCATATTTTATATCTCTTTTATAAGAGACTTCTTTATCTTCAATTAAATCATTTTCAACAACAACACTAACTATTGGTTTTATTAGTCCAACATTAACTTCTTGTCCACCATAAAGTAATGTTTTTTCACTTGTTATTGACGGATTAACTATTAAAAACTCTTTTGTATTTAGTTCATATTCTTCTGCTATTTCTTTAACAGTTTGTCCGGACACTACTTTATGTGTTCCTTGTGTTTCAGTTGTTCCAAATAATAAGTATTTTGATAATTCATTAGAATCAGTAAATATTGTGTCATCTGTACTTATGTAATTTTCTTTTATTGTTATTTCTTCTTTAATATCAATATTTTTTATTGTAGAACCTGTTGTAATTATTTTATCTTGTTTATCTTCTAAGTATTTTTCATAATCTTCTTCACTTACAAATGCTTTTATTGTGTTTTCTAAAGCTGTATCAAAATCTTCTTTTTTTAAGACATTTATTGTTTGTTTTTTGTCTTCACCATAGTTTATTGTTATTTCATAACCTTTCAAAGTAAAGGGTTCGTTATCTTTTATTTTGTCATATATTTTCTTTTCACTTTCCACTTCACCTTGATATGTCATAATTTTTGTTGTTTCAAGTCCTATAGGTGCATATATTTTATTTACTCCATATTTCTTTTTTAAACTATTTTGTTCTTTGTCTATCAAGTTATATAGTCTTTCTTCATTTTCTATAACTCCTAGACTTTTTCCATTTAGGTATACTTCGTAAACTGTCATAGGTGTTTGACCCAAACTTTTTCTTCCTGTACCTAATATGAATACTAAACTACTTAGTATAACCCCAAATACTATTAGTTTGTACTTACTTCTATTATTCATTTTCATTTTCCTCACTTTTTATGACATTTTTGAAATTAGTATATGTTCTTTCAAAAATTAAGTCAATTGTTCCAGTACCACCACTTCTGTGTTTTGATATTATTAATTCTGTAGGTGATAATTGTGGTCTGTCTTTACTTTTAAATTTATAGTAATCATCGCAATATAAAAACATTACAATGTCGGCATCTTGTTCAATAGATCCACTTTCTTTTAAGTCACTCATAAGTGGACGCTTGTCTTCTCTTTGTTCTACTCCACGAGAAAGTTGCGCTAAAGCTATTACGGGAACTTCTAATTCCATTGCTAATTTTTTTAGGTCTCTAGAGATTTCAGATACTTCGTTTGTTCTTTGTCCTGAATATTTATTAGAACTACTGATTAACTGTAAGTAGTCTATTATTATACAGTCTAATCCTTTATCAGAGTTTTTTAGTCTTCTACATTTACTTCTAATTTCAGAAACAGTGATTCCTGGTGTATCATCTATAAAGAATTTTGTGTCTGCAAGTAAACTTAGTGTTTCGTTATATTTTTTCCAGTCTGTGTGATCAAGTTTACCTGTTCTTAATTTTTGGCTATTAATTTGTCCTACTGATGATAGCATTCTGTTTACTATTTGAGTTGAACCCATTTCTAGGTTAAATAATGCTATTGATTTTTTATAGTTAACTGCCATATTAGTAGCCATATTTATAGCAAGGGCTGATTTACCCATACCAGGACGACCTGCAATTATTATTAGTTCGTTTCCATGAAATCCTGTTGTTCTTTTGTCTAAATCATAAAAACCTGTAGGAACACCTGTTACATCTCCACCATTTTTTGCAAGAAATTCTAATTCTTGTTGTGCTTTTACCAAAACTTCTTGAATTGGCTTTATTTCTTTTACCATTCTTCCTGAGTTTACTTCAAGAATACTTTTTTCTGCATTTTCAACAATTGAGTTTAAGTCTTCTGATTCATCATAACATTCTTCAATTATGTTTGATGATTTATTTATTAGTGTTCTTAAAATAAACTTTTCAAATATTATATTTATATAATAATTTATGTTTGCAGGAGTTGCAACTGAATCTATTACTTCTGTTAAATAAGAATAGCCTCCTACTGTTGATAATCCATTTCCATTTTTTTCTAGTTCATTTGTTACTGTAGTTATGTCTATAGCTATCTCTTTATTTCTTAATGAAGATAATACTTCAAATATTTTAGCATTTTTTTCATCATAAAACATTGAACTAGTTAATTCTTCACAAACTTTGTCTAATGCTTCTTTATTTAAAAATGCACACCCTAATGCATTAATTTCAGCATCTAAGTTTTGTGGTTCTTTTCTAGCCATGTTTATTCACCATCCTTAAGAACAACATTTAGTTCTGCAGTTACTTGTTTATGTAAGTTAATTTTTACTATATGTGTTCCTAGTGTATTTAGGTTTTCAGCATTTATTATTTTTTTGTCAATACTATAACCTTTCTTTTTAAGTTCTTCACTAATACTTTTAGAACTTATGCTTCCGAATACTTTTCCAGCATCGCCTGTTTTTACATTGAAAGTTAAAGTATCTTTTTCTAATTTGTTTTTGATTTCATTCATTTCTTTAACTAGTAAGGCTTCTTTGTCTTCTCTTTCTTTTATTTGAGTTTTTAAGATGTCTTTACTTCGATCAGAATATAAAACCGCTTTTCTATTCTTTATTAGGAAAGAACCATATCCGTCTTTTACTTCTTTTACTTCATCTTTCTTTCCTGTTCCTTTTACATTGTCTATTAGAATTATTTTCATAAGTCCTCCGTTTGATAATTATACCAAATATATTAGAAAAATGCAAAAGTGCAAGATTTTGTACGAATTTTATACTTGTTTTTTGATGAGTTTTGTATAAAAAAAGAAGATAACTAGCGACGTATCCTCTTTAACTTTTTAGGTTTCTTTTTTAATGTTAATCTTGTTAATACAATTATTAAGATTAACCCTAGGTAATAGAATATATTATTTTTTATGTATTTAAATGCACTAAAATGTAGTGTAGTACTTGTTAATGCATCCATTTCATCTATAAGTTCATCATTGTAATAGATTTTAAATGTACCAACTTTAGTATTAGGTTTTGTAGTTGAATCTATTACTTGTTCACCATTATATTCTATTTTTACCTTGTTTTTATTAAATGGTTTTTCTACATATCTTGTTATTGTTTTTAAACTTCTCAACTTTACATAATCTTCTTTAGCGTTTTTTGTTTCTAATTCTTTTAATACTTCTTTTTCTTCTACAATATTTACTTTTTGCATATTTTCATTCAACGCATCTTTTATTGTATCTATGTCAGTTATGTTTCTTGCTTTTCCATCGTCTGGAGCATTTAGAGTTACTGTTAAAATATTTACTCCATCTATTACACTTTCTGTAGATAAGCAGTATCCTGCATTTTCAGTGTAGCCAGTTTTACTTCCCTTTATAAATGATAAGTCATAACCATATTTTTTGTTATAATAATTAATTGTACTTGAAACTTCTAAACCATTTGATAATGTGTATTCTTTTGTTTCATATATTTTTTTGAATGTTGGGTTTTCTAGTGCATATTCTAGTAATTTTAGAATGTCTTTTGCTGTTCCATAGTGTCCTGAAGCGTCATAGCCAGTAGTATTACTAAACTTTAAACCAGTTAAGTTTAGTTTTTTTGCTAGGTCATTCATTTTTTCAACAAAGCTACTTATTGAGCCAGTTAAACTTATAGCGAGTGAGTCAGTAGCGTCTGCTCCAGATGGTAACATACTTGCATATAATAAGTCTTCATATGTTACAACATCTCCAACTTTTAAACCAGCAACTGAAGCATCCCATGGAACTGAAGATAGCATTCTTTCTGTAATAGTTACTTTTTCATTTAAGTCTTTAATGTTCTCAATTGAGACTAGGGTAGTCATTATTTTTGTAAGACTTGCAATACTTGCAGTGTCTTCACTATTTTTTTCATATAATATTTTATTTTCATCATTATTATAAACAATTACATTTTCTGAATATAAATCATTTATTTCTAGAGCATTTACTAGAAATGGAATAAATAAACAAATTGTTAAAACTATTATTTTTATTTTTTTCATCATGTATAAATTATAACATAATTTTTTATTTTTTGAAACATTTTTCTATATTTTACATCAAATCACTTTTTTTGTAATTTATTTTTTCATCGAACTCTACATAATCTAAGTATATCATTAATATCATATACCATTTACCTGTAGTTGGATCACTTATTATTAAATGATCACGTCCTGCTTGTTCAATTATTCCAGTAAATATTTTGTCTTTCCAATTAATTGAATCTGGAAAACTTACATAAGCTTTTATTTTTTTTCCTTTGTTATTTCTAAGTATGTTCTCTATATAACTTTGTTCCATTGGTAATTCTTCAACGCTTTCATCCCTTTCAAAATTTGGATACGGCATAAAATCTGGATTTTTGTAATAACTTCCATTCATAATTTTTCCTCCTCATTTAAGTTTATTATTATTCTTTTATTTTAGAAGTTTTTAATGTATAATATTTTTAGAGGTGAAGAATGAAAATCAAAGTTGGAGTTAGTAATAGACATGTTCATTTGGATGAGGATACTTTTTTAAAACTTGGGTTTACTAAAATAAATGAAGTCAAAGTTCTTAGTCAAGAAGGGGAGTTTGTTAGTGATTTAGTAGTTGACCTTGTTAGTGAAAAGGGAGTTATTCCTAATGTTAGGGTTGTTGGTCCTTTAAGAAGTAAGACTCAAGTGGAAATTAGTAGAACTGATGCTTTTAAATTAGGTATTAAGGCACCTGTTAAAATGAGTGGTAATTTTGATGGTGCTAGTGATATAATCCTTGTGAATAAAGGTAATAGGGTACTTGTTAAAAATGCATGTATTTTAGCTAATAGACACGTTCATTGTAAGAGTAGTGAGTTAGCTAAGTATGGATGGTATGATGGAAAGGTGCTAAGTGTTAAAGTAGATGGAATACGTGGTGGAATACTTGAAAATGTTATTGTTAAAAGTAAAGATAGTTATAATTTAGAACTTCATTTAGATACTGATGAAGCAAATGCTTTTTTACTTAATAATGGAGATGAAGTAGAGATTTTGGAGGAAGAAAATGGAAATAAAAGAGATTATTAATTTAGTAAATGATTTAAAGAATCAATTAGATAGTCTTGGGAGGTCACTTTGACTATGAAGGTAAAATTAAAAAAATAAATGATCTTAATAAAGAGGTTAATAGTGAAGATTTTTGGAATAGAAGTGATAGTAATCAGATTCTAAGTTTACTTAGCAGTTTTAAAAATAGTGTTAAGTTATATGAAAATACTAGGGATTTATTAATTGATATTAGTGAGTTTTTAAAAATGGATTTATCTAGTGATGAAATTATTTTAGTTAATGATGATATTAATAAAGTAAAAGAGAATATTGAAAAACTTAGAATGGATGTTCTTTTAAATGGGGAATTTGATAAAAATAATGCTTATATTGAAATACATAGTGGGGCTGGAGGAACTGAGAGTAATGACTGGGCTAATATGATACTTAGAATGTACTTAAGATATTTTGAAAGGAAAGGGTATAAGTATACTATAATTAGTCTATCATATGGAGAAGAAGTTGGTATTAAAGGGGCTACTATTAATGTGAAAGGTATTAATGCTTTTGGATATTTAAAGGGGGAAACAGGGGTTCATAGGCTTGTTAGAATAAGTCCATTTGATAGTAATAAGAGAAGACACACTTCTTTTGCAAGTGTACTTGTTACTCCTGAAATTGATACTAAAGTAGAGGTTGCTATTAAAGAAGAAGATTTAAAAATTGATGTGTTTAGAAGTAGTGGGGCTGGAGGACAGAGTGTTAATACAACTGATTCAGCAGTTAGAATTACTCATAAGCCAACTGGTATTGTTGTGACATGTCAAAATGAAAGAAGTCAAATTAAGAATAAGGAAAAGGCTTTAGAAATTTTGAAGAGTAAACTTTATTTACTTGAAAAAGAGACTATGGATAAAAAAATTAATGATTTAAAGGGGTCTGTTATGGATGTTAATTTTGGTAGTCAAATTAGAAATTATGTTATGTGTCCTTATACTATGGTAAAAGACTTAAGAAGTGGATATGAAACAAGTGATGTTAATGGAGTACTTGATGGAAATTTAGATGAAATAATAGAGAGTTATTTAAAAAGCTAACTCTCTAGTTTTTTTATTATTTTATCTGATATTAATTTGTATCCTTCTAAACTAGGAAATGCATTTGTTTTGTTTGGAAGATATAATGTATTGTTTCTAAATTCTTCATCTATTCTTATGTAAGTAACATTATATTTTGTTTCTAAATCAATATATTTAGTATCAATATAGTTAAATAGGGTAGTTATATAAGAAGAGGTTTCTAAGGTTTCATTTATTGGACTATAGTAACCTATTATATATATTTTTTTATTAGTAATTTTTCTTATTTCTTTTAGAAGAGTAGTTGTATCTTTTAATAGGTCATCTATATAGAAAAAGTTCATATTTGTTATAGTATAGTTACTTCTTAGTTTACTAAATAATTCATCACTTCCTACTGACAAAGTTATTATATCTGCTTTTTTTAGGGCTTGAGATAAGTTTTTTGATTTAGTGAAATCTGGTTCAGTTATTTTAATTATTAAGTCTTTTATTCTTATATCTTCTTCTATAAAATCTTTGTTTAGTTTTATTTTTGGGTATTGTTCTTTTAAGTATTTATATAGGTAGTCTGTGTATGACATATTATATGTGTTAAAAGGTGTGTGTCCTTTAGCAAGGTCATCTCCAATAGATAAGTATGTATATGTTTTATTTATAGTTATTTTGTATATTATAAGTATAGGAATTGTTGCAATTAAAAATATTACTAGTTTCTTTTTTATATAAATCACTCCTAGTAATATTTTACGTTTTTTATATCCTATTAGAACTTATCTTTTTTCTATGTATACTGAAGATATGCTTATTTCTTTTGTAGTTGTGTCTATAACATATTCTATATTTAGAACATTGTAGTCATCAATATTAAAGTTATTATTAAATTCAGTTATTTCTGCTTTGTTATAGTCATCATATGGTTTATCTTTGTGTGTTAATAAGAATGCATATTTTTTAATTTCTTCTAATTCTTTATATGAATAAGTTGTTTTATTTAAGTTTATTTGTATATATGACTTGTTATCTATTATGTTAAGTCTTTTTACATCATTAAGAAAGTCTAAGTTAGAAATATACTCTTTTTCATCATTTAAAGTATATAGATTTGTTTTGTTATTTATTTCTGCAATAAAGTATGTTTTATTATTATGTAATATTTTTGTGTATGACTTAGTTTCTTTTAGTTTTTTTCCAGTAAAGTCATACCAAACTAATTTTGTGTTATTTTCGTTAGGTAAAATTACTTGTTGTTTGTCTTTTAATATTATACTATTTTTTACTAAGTATGATGTGAATGGCTTGTATTCATTTGTAGTGTATAGGTATTCTGTTTCGTTATAGTACATTATGTATAAACCATCCACTTTTTTTAATTCATAACCACTAGTTAAATCTAGGTTATCTGAATTTGGGTATTCTAAGTTGTATGTTTTTTTTGTTTTTGTATTTTTTATTTTATATGTTTCTTTTTCTTTTGTAGGTTTTATTATTTTTTCTGTTTCTTTTGGTGTTTCTTTTTTGTGGGTTATTTTGTTTGTTAATCCAATTGCTCCTAGCACTATTAGAATTACCATTATTATTGGTATAATTACTTTTTTCATTTTTATCCTTCTTTCTTTATTTTTTTAATCAATTAGTTCTAAATCTGCTCCTACACTTGTTAGTTTTTCTACAATGTCTTCATAACCTCTTAGTATTAGAGGAATGTTATCTAGTATAGTAGTACCACTTGCAATTAATGCAGCTGCAACTAGGGCAGCTCCGCCTCTTAAGTCTGGAATATATAATTCTTTTCCTGTTAAAGGAGTTGGGCCGGTTACTTGTAGTACATTTTTTTCTGCTATAGTAGAAGCACCCATTTTGTTTAGTAATCCATCTGAAACAAATCTTGACTCGTATATTGTTTCAGTTATAGTAGAAGTACCTTTAGCCTGTGTAAGTAATACAGTAAATACTTGTTGAATGTCAGTTGGAAAACCAGGAAACACTTGTGTTGTTATGTTTGTTGGTAATATATTTGTGCATTTTGAAATTGAAAGAGTATCACCATTTATTTCAAAGTTGGCTCCTATTTCTTTTAGTTTTATTAAGACTGCATTTATGTCTTCTTTTACAAAACCTTTTATTTTTAAGTCTTTACCTGTTAGGGCTCCAATTATTATGTATGTAGAGGCTTCTATTCTGTCTGGTAATATTTCCGTAATACCATTATCTAAATGATTAGAACCTCTTACTACAATGGTGCTAGTTCCAGCACCTGTTATGTTACATCCCATACTTATAAGAAATTTTGCAACGTTTACTATTTCTGGCTCACGAGCCGCATTTTCTATTATTGTTTCTCCTTCAGCGTAAGTGGAAGCTAACATTAGGTTTATTGTTGCACCAACTGATGCAATGTCTAGTTTAATTCTTGCTCCAACTAATTTGTCTGCAGTGATTATGTATTTATTTTTTATCACTTCTACTTTTGCACCTAATGCTTCAAAACCTTTTATGTGCAAATCAATTGGACGGGCTCCTATATTGCATCCTCCTGGAAAAGATATTTCTACATGTTTGAATCTTGCTAAAAGTGTACCCATAAAGTAGTAAGATGCGCGCATTTGTTCAGATAGTTCTTCAGGAATAGGTGCATTTTTTAAATTAGTTGTGTCTATTATTAATTCATCTTTTTCTAAAGTATATGTACAATTTAATACTTTTAATATTCTTAGTAGGTATTCTATGTCTCTTATTTTTGGTACTTTAAGTATTTTGGCTTTGGTCATACATAAAAGTGATGCTGGTAGTACGGCAACTGCACTATTTTTTGAACCACTTATTTTAATTAAACCACTTAATGTTTTACCACCTGTTATTTTTAATTTCATATGTCCTCCTTAGACTTATACAATTTTAATATAAGGGTTTTATCTTGATTTGTCAAGAATATTTATTATGGTTTACATATAAGGTATACAGTTATTATTATTAAAAGTATTACGCCAAACAATTTAGATGTTTTTTTAAGTTTCTTTCCTACAAATTTACCAATTTTAAAACCTAAGTATGTAAAAATGCTACTTACTAGAAAAAATATGAGTGAAGATAGATAAATTTTATTTGTTATGTAATTTATACCAAGACCTAATGTAAAACTATCAATTGATACGAGAAGTGAAAATAATAATATGTTTAATAGGTTTAATTTGTGTTCTTTAGTTTCTTCATTTAGAGATTTAATCATTTCTATTATTATTAGTATTAATACTATTATTAGAATGTATTTTTCGTTTATGTTAACATATGTTTTTAAGATATTACCAAGTTTGTAACCTAGTAAAGGCATTATAAAATGAAATATTCCAACTGTTAATGAAGTTGTTATACATGTTTTTTTAGGTATTACTAATAAACCATAAGTTAAACTTAAAGTAAATGTGTCTATACTTAGAGATAAAGCTATTAGAAATATTGTTAATAATTGCAACTAAGTCACCTATTTAATTATAAGTGACTTAGTTCTTATTTA